>Ga0099850_1000887_pt1 | contig 13967 bp, 27 predicted proteins | sample CB_VirMetaG_5_FD_79182 | JGI IMG/M metagenome (GOLD analysis project Ga0099850, IMG submission 79182) | Freshwater to marine saline gradient viral communities from Chesapeake Bay - CB_1508_1D Viral MetaG | ecosystem: Environmental > Aquatic > Marine > Coastal | place: USA: Chesapeake Bay... | reverse complement strand
TATCCCCGTGTGCGTAGGAGGGTTCTCCCCCTTTGCGACAGTTTCTCCCCCTATATCTGGGGAGGGGGTTATTGCCCCCTCTTCGGACGCTTCCCCGATCAAGATTGCCCGGAACAGGTGAGCAGGACGACCGCCATCAAGTCCAGGAGGCAGTTCGCCACAGCGACAAGCCAAACCCTTTTTAATAAGGCTCCGCAGACTGCGATCTGCTTTCTTGCCGGGGATGTTCAGGTGATCCGCTAGCTCTTTAACGGTGACCATTGCACCGGCTTCACTTCGCTGAACCATGTAGTCATACATGTCCGCTTGGCGTCCGCTGAGGTCTTCTTCAGCGTCAGCAGCAGCCTCTAGAGCTAATGCCTCGTCGCCATCGCCGTGGCTAAGCCAGCCGTCATCCAGAAGCTCTACAAGCAGCGTGGTGCTCTTTGCTCGCCCTTGGGTTTTCAGGACAACCCGCTGATCGCGTTGCATCTGCCCGTCTGTAGGCGCACGCAGCCAGTTCATGAGGATTAACTGGGATGCTGCTGCAGGCAATGCGTTAGAGCCCCGACTGGCATTAGTTGCATTGCCACCTGCAACGCTTTTGTTCGCATGGTGGATGACGATCAGAGTGCAGCCATGCGCTGTTACCGCGCTCATGAGCTGACGAGCTGGACCGTCAAACGCAGAGGTCGCTTCGTCGATACCTAGGCGGCTAACGCAAGCGTGGTAGCTATCAACGATGAACAGCGAGCCGGGATCGTCGGAGGCGATGTCCGCGATTGCGCTGATGCCGTCATCATGCAGCGTCAAAGGAGCATCAGCAGACCAAAGGCTTTTAATTGGTCCGCCCATGATGCCGTCTTCACTGATTAGGCTCTCACGGGCGAAGAGCTTAAACCAGTCGCATTCCGGTTGGTCTGATCCGACGATGTGGACATTTGGGCATGGCTGATTAAAACGGCGACCGAGAAACGATTCTTCGCCGCGCCACCATGCGCCAATCATCCCAGTCAGTAATGCGGATTTGCCGACCTTTGGCGGAGCGATCAGCAGGTTAAACAGTCCCTGCATAATCAGCCCATCCCAACACCAAGGCGTCGGATTGACGTTCAGCTTTTGTCCGTGCTTTTTAGGCTCTGGAACAGAAAGGTCGTAGCCGCTTGCCCTTGCTACATAGGCGGCGGCGATCTTTTCGTTAATCGGGCAGCCAATCTCCTCTGCGTACAAGCGAAGAAGCTGCGAGTGCTTCGCACGATCTGTTTCATGCGAGACCACGGCGGTAGCGTGATCTTCGATTAACCGCAGCAGATCTTGATGCTCGTCGAGTGCTGCGGGCTTGATCGTTGTGGGCTTTGAGTCGGCTGGAGTAGTAGCCATCCTTTGCTTTGCTCGGGGAGAAGAACTGTTTCTGGTTGTAAATACCTCTGGTTTCAAGTTCTCGAAACGCCTCTAGCTCTGTGCTAGTTGACGCAGGGTGATCTTTTTCCCATTGGCTAAGAGCGGCGTCGCTTCGCTGCTTCTGCAGTTTCGTGTAATAGCCCTGCGTCGCAAGCTCCTCGTCAAACTCCGTTGGCAACGAGAATGGGACCCATTGCAGTAGTTCCCATGCTCGTTGCTCCCGATCCAATGCTGACATGATGATCGAAGCGATTTACAAGTCCGGATGGACGGAATCGGATTGAATCAACCCCGCCTTAGCGCGTGCGCGAGCCTGGTCTTCTAGGAGGGTTAATGCCTGGTCAATTAAGGCATTGATAAAAGTTCTCTTGTGGTGGTAATCGGGCATGATGCGTTCAATCCGCTCCATGAGGCGAGCGTCAACCGGAAATTTCGTAAGGGAATTGTCCATGTAGTGATTGGAGTCGTGATAGGGTTGGGTCCACTGCGGATCCTATCCCATCCCCATGCTAAAGCCGATTGAGGGGCTTGAGTTCTACGAGGACATCCACCGTTACCGGTTTAACGGGCGCTGGCTGCCGTTTAGCGTCTCGCGAATTGCCAGCCCAGTCGATCCAGCCGCTCAGCGCCGCTTCGATCAAACGAAGCACATCTGGGCTCCACGCGGCAACGAGGTTCACTCCTTCTGTGAGGCGATGCTTACGGCAGAGGCGTTACCCCGGACGAATTACAGCGAATGGACGGAAGCGTTACAGGACTGCTGGTTAATTAACAGCAGCGAGGCAATGGCTGTCGAGCATTCACTTTGCGATGCAAAAAAAGGGATTGGCGGAAGTTTTGATTTTCTCGTTCGAACAGTGAACGGGAAGATTGCGCTGGGTGACCTAAAGACAGTTGGCAATAGCCCTTCCGTAGACCGCAGAAAGCCAGCAACTGCTCAGCTAGGTGGCTACTTGGCAATGCTCATTGACCATTATCCCGAGATCAGTGTTGACTGGTGCTATACGGTCGTCGTTGGACCCGGTAGGTGTCGCTTAATTCAAAACGAGCCGGATGAATGTTTAAGCTCATGGATTGATGCTTGGGATACTTTCAAGGAGACGCAGGGGTTGTTTTAATGGCAACGGATTGGAACGAGATCTTTAGGAGACGCCCAGACCTGGAACCGCCCGGATACAGGGAAGGGGCAGAAGCTGGGAGAGCGAAAAGCCAAGAGCGGTATGAGCGGACCGGAAGGAGAAGAGCGGGACACAGCGGCAAGAGCAAGGTCAGCGACTTTCCGTCAATTAAGCACTCTCATCAAGATTGATTACGGAGAGATCCCAGGATGATCCCCGTATGAGCCCAGGATGGGCTATCATCAGATCACCGGGGGCAAGCGGTCCCCCTCACTCTGCAGCCAAGGCTGCTCTGTAGAAATGGATTTCACTCAAGAGAGTCGGATCATTGAGCTGATTATTCAGCTCTCGGCTGAAGCCGACGAAGTGGCGGCTGAAATCCGCGGCTTAAGACCACGCCAGGAACCCGAGCGTTACCTGAAGCTGATGCGTCACTACGAATACGTGACGCGCTCAATCGGCATCCTGAAGGTTCGCCGCGCTGAACTGGAGGTTGCAGTATGAGCGCCAGCATCCCCGAAACCGAAATGCACTGGGTTTGCTACGGATACGACGAAAAGCAGCAGCGTTACGACGCTCTTGGGTATTGGTGCGCCAGTGCCGAACAAGCCGCTAAACGCTGCAAACAACTACACCCATCTTTCGAGATTCTTTACGTCGGAAAAGGAAACCTGAACTGACATGAGCAACTCCACTAACCCCCTCAGCACTGTGACCATTCAACAGCAGCTTGAAGAAGCAAAGCAACGCCTTGCAGCCGCTCAAGATCAATACGTACACGCCCTTGCTCGCGGCGACTGGGCACAATGCAGCACTGCTAAGAAGCAAACAGACAAGCACTTTAAGCAGATTCAAGCTCTCGTTAAAAAGAAACTCGCCATTGCATGACCATGACCACCTACAAGATCATCCGCTTTTTTCACCCGAACATCGACAAGCCAAATCGCGTTATCAAGCGTGGCTTAACGCTCGAAGAGGCGCAGCGTTGGTGCCGCAATCCATCCACCCGCAAAGACGGCGAATGGTTCGACGGCTACGACGAAGACTGATCCACCCATCACACCAACCATGAAAGACATCACCATCGGCGCACCTGCCAACCGTCACGAAGTCGTCTACGAGGTTCAGTTCAACGCTGTTGAGCTTGACCTTCTATACGAGCTGACCCGCGAGACACGGAACAACATCATGGCAATCCAAGAACAACCGGAACCCGGCTCTTGGACCGACAGCATCATCCAGCTAGACAAGAAGCTGACCGCCATGTTTCACCAACGGCACTGCTCATGCTGAAGAACAAGCTCCGCAACAACCCTGTCAAGTCTGTCCCGCTTGATCTGCTCATGACTGGCTACCACTGGGAAAGCCTGCGTGAGCAGTATTTCATCAAGCACAACATGGCTAAGGAAGCCCTCGAAGCCCTGAAATTGCGTCAGCTTTTTGCGAAGCGCATCTGGGAGGAATGCGGCATCAGCATCCAAATCCGCTAACCACTTTTACCATCACCCATGACCACCGCCAACTTTCCTAAGTCCGTCGAAGCCCCGATCCTTCGTTTCTTTCACTCGCCTGTTAGCTGGGCAAATGGCGTTAAAAATGGCGGCATGACTGCCGTCGTCAAGCTGCCTGAAGACAAAAACGCTGAAGGCTGGAACGATGTCCTTGTCTATGAATCGGATGATCCAACCGCAAGCTGGTGGAATCTAGTTTCACGCGGCACTGTGATCCGCGTAAGCATCCGTGAAGTTGCCAAGAACGGTCAAGACCTGATCGGCTTTGCGTTGCCTCTGCAAAATCAGCCATCAGAGCTGCAAGCAATGGTCGCAAGCAAGAAAAAGGAGAGCGAGGAACAGGAGCCTGTCGTAAGCAACGGCGACAAACTGGAAGCACAGCTCAAGGAAGACATTGAGAAAAAGCAGCGCCTCTTAATCGCTAAAACTCAAAGCAAGAGCCTGCAGCGGTTAATCCTGATGGGCGAATGGCTCGAAAAGAATGAGTCAGCCCTAAAGGCAGTGCAATCAACGATCTGCACCTCAGTGTTCCGCTGGTACGACGACAACAGCGAAGAAGCTGACACCACCGCGTTGCACGAAATGCTCGATGCTCTGCACCTGCAGATGGACATCGTTCGAGAGCTGCGTCAGAGCTGCTGGTGTCCTGATACGGATTGCGACGGTGTTCTTTACTGGACTGGCAGTAATGGCAAGCCTGTCAAGGTCATCGACCTCAACGAGGTGTCATGAAAGGCGCTAAGGCGTTGCTTGTTTATTTAGCAGCACTGGTGACGGGCAAGCACGAGCTTGCCCCGATCATCGAAATGCCCCTCGATGATGAAGCCCGCGAATACCTGCTGACGATGGAACGGGACTGGCAGATTGCCTTGTTGGAATACTGCTTGACTTTGCCACCTGGCAAGTATCGCCGCTGATTACGGGGCATTGAGCAGGGAGTCCTACAGGTCCTTTCGGCTGCTGCCTGCGTAGGGGATGCCCACTGGTCGGGCTAACTGGTGGGACTGACACTTCCCAAGCGCAAGAAGCTCAAAGGTTCCCGTCGAGGACACGGTGTAGTTCCAGGCAGCAGTGCCCCCATTGACACCGTGCAAGCAGCCACGCTCATGTAAGTCCCCAATTTTTCAACCCAAATCCTGACCAATGAAACGACTGATCCTTGCAGCCATGCTGCTGTTTAACTCGCCTGCGCTTGCCAATCAATCAGGACGCACGGTGCAGGCAACGGTTTATGACCCTTGGTTTGATGGGCGCATCGCCTATTGCGGAAACCGGTATCAGCACTGGGGTGTTAGCGCAGCGCATCCTTGGCTTGAATGCGGCACACGGGTACGGGTGAGCCATAAGGGCAGGATGGTTACGGTGCCGATCACGGATCGGTGCGACTGCAACAGCATTGACCTGTCTGCTGGTGCGGCGCATCGCTTGGGTGTTCCGCTGGACGGGACAGCGCAGGTGCGGATCAGCTATTAGGGCGGCGATCTGAAAAGAATTGTTTCTGGATCTGAAACGGCTTCCCCTTGGACCCATTTAGGGCTATATTTGATCCATGAGGCAAGAGCCTCAAGCCCATCGCGTCCTACGGCATGACCTCCTCCATGTTTTCCCCTCTCTCACTTAAGCGACTCGCCAAGGAGTCCGGTCAGGTTTGCTTCCGGGGTGAGTTCCAGGTTGACCCAGAAGGCAACATGTATCTGGGCAACAAGCGTTGCACCCTAAACGAGGCGATTATCTACGCCGGGAAACTCTCCCTGCAGCAGGTAAGCGCCTGAGCCCTCAGGGCTCCTAACCCATCGCGTCCTACACAATGCTTTCCCTTTCACCCCCTGACGACGAAGGTCTCGACCAGCAAGACGAAACCCGCATCGCAGAAGACCTCGCAGACCTGTTCAACGATTACGTCTGCGAAGAGCTTGTAGACACGCTCTTTGAGATGGCAAAAGAAGTCATCGAGCGCAACACAGGCATGGAACCAAGCGATCCAGAAACTCTTGACCTTGCTCTTGACCTGATCCACCGTATCAAAGTCATCGCAACCAAGTAATCGCCATGAACAACAAACTCACTAATCTCGCCTGCTTCATCATCGCTGCTGCAACCTTCGCTTTTATCGGCTTGGACGCTACAGCTCACCACGGCTCAACCCACAGCGGCACCCAGCCCAACACCATCATCACTAAAGGAAGCAGCAAGTGACCACAACCACCATTACAACCGCTCAAGATCTGATCGACGCCCTTCTGCAGCTCCGCGAAGAACGCGCTGACCTTGACGCCAAAGAAGCCTTCCTCAAAGAACAACTCGCCGGTGCTATCGCCCTAGGCGAACTTGACGACTACCAACAGGAAGACGGCATCTTCCAGTTCAGCAACGCCAAGTACACCCGCTGCGAGCGCAGTACATACAAGCTCAGCAAGGAAGCTGACCGTGCTATCCGCGCCATTAAGGAGCAAGACATCGACGCTGGACTTGCCCAGCGGAACGTGACAACCTACTGGCGGCTAGACACCGCAATTTGAACGACTCCATTACCTTCACCGTTATCGGACTCCCCGCACCGCAAGGCTCCAAACGCCATATCGGTCGCGGGGTCATGGTCGAATCCAGCACGAAGGTAAAACCCTGGCGGGTTGACGTAAAAAACTTTGCCCTAAAAAGCAAGCCGGACAACTGGGACATGGAATCACCTATGTCCCTATCAGTTGTTTTCCGTTTCCGCCGCCCTAAATCCCATTACACAACAAAGGGTTTAAGCTCAAATGCTCCGCTGCAATGCACGTCTGCAAAGCACGGAGATCTAGACAAGCTCCTTCGATCAACGAACGACGCCCTTACAGACGTTCTGTTCAATGACGATCGCCAGGTAGTCAGCATTATTGCCTCTAAGCGATACTGCGAACCTGACGAACCACAGGGTGCAATCATCACGCTCACTGCGCTTTCAACTACCCAATGACCATCCCAAATCTTGCGGGTGTCATCAGCAAAGATGACGTCTTCCGTAAGGGCAGCGGTTCCTACGCCGCCGATTACGTTTCCTGGGCTCGCATTGCGAACCACCTCCACACTTCAGCTCCGGGCTGGGAGTTTCATCTAAAACAAGCTCCCGATGGTGGGCACGTCTGGCAGGCTCCTGACGGCAGCGCCTACCTGGTGACCTACTTCACCGGACCAGAAGATCAAGCAACGCCTGATTTCGTCTATCCCTGTCAGGACAACCGGAACCAGCCGATTCGCTTCGACAAGGTCAACTGCCGCACGCTCACCGATTCGCATCGTCGAGCACTCTGCGCTAACGCCGCCTTTGCCTTCTCCCTTGGCTATGAGCTGTGGGCACGAGAGGAAATTGACGAAGCGAAAAGCGAACCTGTAACGACTGTTGAGGTTTCCGCCGAAGACAAGCCAAAGCCGAAAGCTCCCGCTAAACCGAAAGCTCAGGCTCCCGACCTGACCGCAGAAGAGACGCCGCTGAGCGATTCTGACCTAAAGACGATCCGTGATCTTCTCAAGGAAGAGCCGGTCGTCAACAGGAACAAAATCATCAAGGCGTTCATGCAGGAGTTCAAGGTGCCGGATGGGGAACTCATCTCCACCCACATCACACTTCCCAAGCACCTGCGGTTCATTCAGGAGCGTTTGTCTTCCTGACGCCATGACCGACGAGATGATGCACGCCAAGATGGCGGCTCTTTACGCTCAGCAGCGTGCAGACCTCAAACCATTGGATCATCTCGAAACCATCCTGCCGCCTCACCTTTGTGATTCCGTACGGCATTACGCCGCATCACGCGAATACACCACAAAGCAGGCTCTATCCCACATCGTTTCTAAGTTCTTCGGATCATGCTTCAAGTCACAGCCGTCGGCAATCTCGCAGCCGACCCTGAAGTCCGCACCGTTGGCGACAACGAAGTAGCCAACTTCACGATCATCTGCAACAAGAAGATCAAAGGCGAGGAGCACGTCTCCGCATTGCGTTGTGCAGTATGGGGACCACGCGCCAAAGTTGTAGCCGATTACCTGACCAAAGGCTCACAAGTCACCGTCACCGGGCAGGCTTATGTCGAGACCTACGAGACGAAGACTGGCGAGACTCGCGCCAATCTAAACGTCGCTGTTAACGACTTCACCTTGCCTCCCAAGCCAAGGGTTGAAACCGCCGACATGCCGTTCTAATGTCCGGGGGGCTTTGCCCCCTTTTTTATGGGTTCATGTCAAGCGCGATCAGCGATTACCTTAACCAGATCGGGAAAATCCCGCTGCTAACCGCTGCGGAAGAAATCGAACTCGGCAACGCCATTCAGCAAATGATGCCCCTCGTGGGCAAGTCTGACCTGACCAAAGAAGAAAAGCGCCTGATCCGCATCGGTGAACGCGCTAAGCGGCGCATGATCCAAGGCAATCTGCGCCTCGTCATCCGTGTTGCTGGCAAGTTCAGCAAGCTCACAACGCGGATCACAATGCAAGACCTGATTCAGGAAGGCAACATTGGCTTAATCCGTGCCGCCGAGATGTTTGATCCGTCTAGGGGATACAAGTTTTCAACTTATGCCTATTGGTGGATCAAGCAGGGCATCATGCGGGCATCGCAGATGCAAGATCGGATGATTAAGTTACCAAGTGGCGCACCTGATGTCCTCCGCAAAATCAAACTGTTCACCATTGAATACCAAAGGGAATGGGGCAAAGTGCCAACGATTGAAGAATGTGCCGAGATTGTCGGTATGCAGCCCGACACGATTCGCGGCTACCTCGCCAGCGCCAATGACGCCTCAAGCCTCGATATGAAAGCTAAAAACAGCGAGGATGGCGGCAGCAGCATTATCGACCTGATTGCTAGCGATGGCGAACGCCCAGAAGACGAGCTTCTGCTTGATACACAGATTGAGGCTGTTCGACAGGCGTTGCCAAAGATCAGCGCACGAGCGCAGAAACTGCTTGATCTTCGCTACGGCTTAAGCGGGCAGGAGCCGTTATCTAATCAAGCCATGGCGAAACAAAACGGAGTGTTTAGGGAATCAATGCGCCGTCAAGTCTTAAACGCTGAACAGGAACTCAAAGCAGCCTTGCAAGGTGAACCGCCGGGAAAGCCGCAAGCCCAGAAGAACTGCTCCAGCTTGATCTGGGGTTGGAGCTGAACCATGGGAGCGAATCGGATGGGTCCGCCGTGTCCTAACTGCGGCAGTCAGGTCACAGACGTGGGTTCAACGTATCGGTCAAAAGAGGGTGACTTTGTTCGGCGCAGGATTTGCGTCGTCTGCGATCATCGGTTCTACACCGCGCAGTGCGCTGAGGTTTTAGTTTTAAGGCGTGACCTTCAATGGAAAGGTCGCGTGCCTACCCTGCTCAAAGAAGACATCAGGGACATGTTCCACGCCCTACTGAAGCAGCGTTACGCATGAAACGTGAACAGCTCCACCTACAAGGTGGAATGTCAGTCGAAACTGGCAAGGACTGGAATGGGAGATTTTTTATCGTCTATGCACGAGGCGGTAGCGTCTTCTTGCGTGAACCCACAGAGGTGCGGCAGTTCCTAAAGCTGCCTGCTAAAACCCCTAGCCGCGAAAGCCTCGACTCATGGTTTGCTTCCCTATCACTAGCAGACCAACAAAAGCACCCAGCAGCCAAAACGCAGGAGCCAGGACTATCCCAAGAAGCCTTGCAAACGGGTTTTGGACCTGAGTGCCACCTGGATGAACAAGATCCCAATTTCCAGACTCGCACAATAATCTGACCACTTCGTCGGCTCTGGGATCATTGCGGTTTAGATCCGCCAGCGTCATCGTCATTTCCAGCTCAGCAATGTGCCCTGTCGCTTGCCGCACAAGCTGGCTTAGGTAGGCGTTCTGTTTAACGAGCGAAGAACAGAGCTTGGCTATTTCTGCACGGTCTTCACAATGAAGTACCGTTCGCGCCTGGTTCTCAATCCGCAGTTCTTCCTCAACGGAAAACTCAACGACCATCCATTGTCCCCAGGACATTGGCTTTGAGGCATATGGCGCAGAGTAGCCCGATGAAACCACCTAAGTTAGAAAAGATCGTTACGGATGCGGGCATCGTGCATCGCGTCAGCTACGCGGGCATGGTCAAAGACCATAAGCATGACTGGCAGGCAACCAATCTGTATTGGCACCTATGTGAGTGCTACGTCTTAAACCTAGCGGCTAAACGCCGTCAATAATCCCAACGGATACGCGGTGCCTTGCTTGGGTCACTACTGCCAGACCTGACGCCAAGATGCACAAAGCCCTTGCCAGCACCGTATCCCAAGCTATGTGCCCAGTGCTTGTCACACCAGTCCTGCACTGTCCTGATGTTGGCTCCTGAAACGTAGAAATCAACAGCGCCACATCCTGGTTTGTAAAGATGCTCAGAATCAGAAGCGCCGCCAACCGCACTGTTAATTGCAGGCGGACGGTAGCCGCTTGTAATGATGATTGGCTGATTCCCAAAGGCAGTGCGAACCTTCTCTAAGAAAGTGGCAAGGTACAAAGCAATCCTGATCTGATCTGGACGGTCAAACCGCCTACGCTCTTCTCGCAGTGCAAACTCACCTAAGGTGATGTTTGGTGTCAGATGAGCACTGAACGGCGCATCAATGCTCAGGTTGACGGTACCCGCAGGGGAAGCAGGTAATCCTTTACGCCATAGCTGACCCTCAGCCTTGCGGCGTCGCAGCAAACCAGCTTCAACATCAGTACCAGGATTGCGGTAAAGCTCCAGAGCAGCAGGCACTCCTGTCCAATCCTTTTCGCGCAGGCAACGGCTAATCGTTTCAAAACCAGCGGAACCATAAAAGCCACTGCCAAGGTTGTAGGCAAAGCTCACTAAAGCAGATTTCTGCTCGTCTGCCATTTCCCGCCAATGCGGCACGCTGGTTCGCAGCTTGTCGGCAATGCGGTCAACTTCAAGCCCTAAAAGCATGTCGGCTTCGATGACCGTGATTTTGTCACCGCGTTTGACTGCTATTCCACCGCTGTACCGTGTCGTGCCATAACCAATCGTCCACGGGTCACCACCTGACAGTGGGTCTGGATAGGCGCTGAGATGACAGCCCTCAAACTCCTTGATAAGAGCAATGCCAGCGGTCAGATCAGCCTGCTTACCTGCTTGACTCCAAGTCGCAAACCATTGGCGATCACGACGCATCGCAAGCTCGTAGCCGTTAATGGCTAGATCTTGCTGGAGTTGTTGGATTGCTGCCGCCTGATGCGGTAACCCTTTCCAGTATTTAAAAAGCTGCTCAAGGCTGATCGGCGCCGTGTTGCTCATCGGTTGCCCAGGGTGCAGTTATACGCAGCTCATCGCTGCTGAAGATTGGTGATGGCACTGCTGGCGGTTGCGTTGCGTGCCAGTCCTCTATGGCGCGATCAAGGCGCGGTTTAAGCGTGGCGTTGAACTTGTGATCTTGCGCTACACGGTGCAGCTTGTGCCGCCAATCCTTATCGCCAAACCGCGCCAGCCATGCGGTATCGGCGTTTAACGCTTTGGGAAAATCATCTTCAATGCCTTAATCAGCAGTTGAATCCAGGAGTTTTGCCTGATCGGCAACAGCGCAATGATTTCAGAGCCAGCCGCAATGACGATGGCAACAACAGCGGCAGTGGTGGGATCCATGAGGATGTTTTGACTGGTTTCACTGTAAGAAGGTTATCGCTGCCTGCCAATGGTCATTTCAATCTGACGGACGCGACCTTCCAGATCGGACAGCCGCTCTTTGCTGTCGTTCTTCAGCTCTTGGATGTCCTGCGCGACAGTGCTAACAGATTGATCTAGCTTTGCCACCTGCATGAACAATCCACCTAAACCAAGTACAGCGGCGACCAGCAATGCGGGTATTGCCTGATTCCAGGGGTTCGCAGGTTCCGGTGCTGCATGAATCTGCACCTCTTCGTGGCTCTCCATCGCAAGGCGCAGCTGTCACCTATGCAGTGTAAAAGCGTCTATTTACCTAGTCGTGGCAGCTCTTCTAAGGGATCACGACTTCCATTGCAAATGGCAACAGCACGCCGATAAAACATGCAATCAGTCTTGCCCGCGACTTCTAACGCTTCCTTGATCTTGCGCCAGTTATCGCGGGTGTGCTGATTCATCACCCCTTACCCTGCCCGCGCAACTTTTTACGGTTACGTGGGCGGCTGTGCTGCCCTTGCCCAATGCTGGTGCGCTTCGGTTTGCCGGGTTTGTGTTCGACACGTCCCAGCGCGGTTTTGGACTTGACTGCCAATTTGAAAAACCTGTAGGCGTTTTACTAATCTATCGGTCACCCGCGAAAATGCGGTAGGGGTCTTGGGGATGGACAAGGAACTGATCCCACCCAGTAGGCAGCTCGCCTTTGTAGTTGACGTGCCAGCCGTCCATAGGGGTGGGAGGAGTGATGACTTCCCCGGTGTCAGGGTCGATCACTGCGTCGTCGTTGTAGATGACGCCAACGATGTCCATGGCATGATCGTGGGTGTAGCAGATGTAGCCGCCCGGATCGTCGCCAACAGGCTCGTTGTAAAGCCCGGCAACTTCAGCAGCGGTCTAGAAGGTGGCTTCGTCAGTGAAGCGAAGGAAGGTTGTGTTCATGATGGTTACAGGGTAAGAGCCTGGAGTTGGGACTGAGTAAGGCGGGTTGGGTAGTACATAATCTTCAGAATATGGTGCTTCCGCTGGGAATTAGTAAACTTGCCAAATTGAAAATCACCTGCACCTGGAGACAAAGTAGCAGCGGCTTCCGCATAGGCACCTTGATCGTTGCCTATGACAGCAGTAGTCGTATCTCTGGCAGCAAACACAGTTACCAAATTACTTTTATATACATAATTTGTAGTAGAAACTACTCCAAGCCACCTGAGAGAGTTTTGCCGCCATTGACTAACTGAAAGACTTCCAGCACCATCGCTAAAATGAATTTCTTGGTTAACACCCCACGTTTCCCATATAGTCTTCATTACGCGGGTAACACCAGTAGAACTTATGCAATTCTGCATTTCGGCATTTGAAATACTGGCTACGTCAGCGCCTCTAGTGACCGTGGAAGAGGTGGTGGGGATGTAAGATGTTGGGAAGGATCCGGCTTCTAGCTGAGCGCCCCAAATGTAAATACTTTCTCCGGCTGCTGCGGCAGTGTTGTTTAAAGAAGGAGAAACTGAATAAGTGGAGTTGACGGTTATAGTGCTAGATAAAAACCCTATAAAAACTCTATACCACCCATTCCCCACGGCTGTTATGGATGTGTACTCTGTCCAGCCCGTAAGATTTCCAGTATTTCCTGTGCCCGCAGTTAAAACGCCTGTTGACAGGTCTACATTGTAAGAAACATTTCGACCAACAACGTCAGACTGAATCTTGATATTTGCGGTAGACGAAGATCCAGCCTTGATAAATACACTGAATGCTGGATTATTTCTTGTAAAAGCACGATTGATAGTTGCTGTGCCAGCGGCGGAACTACTCAAAAGCTCTGCGGTTGTATTGCCATCAGGCGCAACTACTGCATTTGCTGTAATCGTTACATTGGTTTTAGACCATGCGACGTTATCAAACTCCTCGCTGTAAGTAAAGGAGTTCGTCCTCTCCTCCTCCACCAGCAACCCAAGGCTCTCACCCGTCGCTGGGTCGTGATCAAATCGGGCTTCATTGGTTGCAGCAGTTTTAATTAGTCCATCAGACCCAAAATAAGTCGCATTAGAACTTCTTGTAAACTCTACGGTTTTATTACCGACCCTATCAGTCAATGATTTCTTAGGACCAGTAAAAACAAGGTCTAAAGTGGGTTGACCTTATCTATCATATCTATTTTCTTCTCCGTATGCTACAGCCATTATGTCTCAATAGTTTTCTTATATTTATGCTTACAAGCACTCCTTGCCCAGGCACGACTTAGACTATTCACATAAGAGCAAGGTTTTTGTTTCTTTCCACAATAAGGGCATTCAGAATCTGGTGGATCACTTATGTATCCTTCAGGTGT
>Ga0099850_1000885_pt1 | contig 14009 bp, 14 predicted proteins | sample CB_VirMetaG_5_FD_79182 | JGI IMG/M metagenome (GOLD analysis project Ga0099850, IMG submission 79182) | Freshwater to marine saline gradient viral communities from Chesapeake Bay - CB_1508_1D Viral MetaG | ecosystem: Environmental > Aquatic > Marine > Coastal | place: USA: Chesapeake Bay... | reverse complement strand
CTGTAATTCTGTCTTATGATAGTCATAAAAGATATATTTGTGTTTATGGTCGGGAGGAAGGTTAATATAATTTTCATGAAGGCAAATTCTGTAAGTATCATCTAATAAATTTTCATCAGCATAGGCATTTGCAACTTCACAATTTAAGAATGTACCCACATATAATGGGTTGCCACCCATCATAACTATCAATACATATTCGAGGGGCATCAGTGCAGATTTTTAGGTTTAGGTTCGACTAAATATAAGTCGGCGCCTTCGCAGTGGATGACAAGAAAATCATCTTCTTTATCCGAGAATAATATCTTGATCATTGATTGGCTGTCGGATTCTAGAAACTCAATGTTCCAAATCTTTTTGCCAACCAATTGATCAAGTAACTTTGCCTGATTCTCATCAGCCTCAGTAATAAATTCTGCTTCTAAACTATCTTTCCTATCCAATCTCCACCGTCCTTTAATACCATCGGCATTAGCTTTGGTTGTCCTTCTATTATCATACCACAACCAACAATAAATCTTGTCTTAAAGTTTTTAGCATAATCAAATGCCATGGATTTCTGATCGATAAGACAACCAACTTGCATGCCCCAGATTAAAGCGTCTGGATTTGAATAGTACCCGATAGAGAACTTGGTATGGTAATGGCCTTGAACTGTGTTCATGCCGTATTGCATTGCCACTTGTAACACCGTGGCGGACATACCATGGGTAAAGAAACATCTTGAGTTATCAGATAAGGTAATGCGTAGGTCATCAACCCATTGCCAACCTTTGCCGACACCAAGAAACTCATTGTAAGAACGTAAATATTCCTTGGGTAATCCATACTTCAACGCACGTCTATAAACTAAGGAGGAGTGATTGGAGTGTACGATGGACATCTTAGGAAAAATTTTTTCTAACTCTTTTACATATACACGAGACGATTTTAATTCATCCCCGGCTGACATCAGATCAGGGTTATGATCATGCATACTGATAGCATGCTGATCTAACTCATCGCCAATGTTAACTATGAGGTCAGGCTTATATTTATCTTTAAGTGCCTTGAGAAATTTAAATGCGTCTTTGTGATGATAGGGAATGTGGAGATCTGATATAACTAAAACAGATTTATATTTCGTCATAAGATTCTCTACAAAGTTAATACCTTATAAGTATATCTTATATCTGTTGTTGGTCAACTGTGTGCGCGTACGCCGTGCTTATCTATAATGAGTGATTGCCGTCTAGGTTTGTCTGTACCTTTAGCAAATCCGACATGGCACCAAGAATCATGTTCAAGGATCAACTGATCATATTCTATCGAACTGGATACCAGAGCATGAAACACATCATGAATGCTGCCATAACGAGGACAGATAAAATCTGCTGCCAGACCGAAAGTGTGAAAGCTCGTGTCTTTCGAACCAACAGCACGATTAACGTCCATTGACCTAAACCCACTAGATATAATGATAGGTAGTCCACCCAGCTTAGACCTGACATGTTCTAATCCTTCAGCTAATTTATAAAGATTAGTTAGTTGCACCTGGTTAGGTTCATTTTGCAAACCCAATCGGATGGCAGTGTTGCTATGGCAAAGCTCTTCTTTGCTAAAGTGTTCTGTTAAGTACACTACTTAGTAATGCCCTTCAGTTTTTCAAATGTGCGTAGGCCAGCCATGCCTAACATAGCAAAGGTAAGTTCTAATAAAATGTCATGGTTTATTGTAGGGATAGGACTTGTTACACCGTCTAGCCCATCTATATAGACAACAAGTGGATGTCCGACAAATAGCCAAAAAATTCCAATGGCACAACTCCAACCAATCATAGGTCGCCAGCCAGCAACAAAGACTGAGCGATGTTCTGCTTCTACTTTATTGACTTCAACTTGTGCGAGATTAAGTTGGTTAGCATTATCAATGAGTGTCTTTTCAATCTCTTGCTTAGCTTTCTCTGCACCATTCTTATCAGGAATTACTCGATCAATAACGGTAGAGATTAGAGGAAGTATTGCGCTAATCATAGACGTAGCAACCAGCTAACAACAGTCTGTAACAATGCGACACATTTTTGGACGAGGTTTTTTATTTGTGTCTTGATCCAATTCCATATCATCTGATACTCGGTTGCTATCCAGGCTATCATTAGTGCTAATATTGTCAGTAGGATTACTGCGATTAATATCTCCATGCTCTGTCTCCATATCAAAATAATAAATAACAATAGGTAAATAATAACATTAAGGCAAATGCTAGTATGACTGCTTCTTCTCTCATGGAATTAGTGTAATGCACTCATGACGACAGCGACTACGATGGCCCCGAAGCCAGCCATGATTCCCCAGATTAATTTGTTAAGCATTGCTTCAATGCGATCTAATCTATGATGTATTGTGTCATATCTTTCTGCACAAAGTTTTTCGTGAGCTACTAATTCTTCATGGGGATTCATACTGTTTCTACCTAATTAACCTCTTCTTCTTTATTCAAAGATTCATTTAACAATCTTGCAAATGTATCTCTGCCCGCTTGTAACTGATCTAAGTTGAATCTCATCTGAGCCATCTTACGATCTAAGTCTGTAATGTGATTTAGGAATGCAATCTGATCTTGTTCGAGATCATCTACGTTGTATTCTTTATCATCGATTGTTACTGTTTGTTTGTTAATGGTTTCTTTTTTAGTCTTTGCCATTATAGTTTCCTTATGTTAAGTTAAAGTTATGCTGTGTATGTTTCTCCAGCAGCGATTGCTTCGTTTGATGGTTGCATATCTTCATCGCCCCACCATTCTTTTGCGACCATGATTTTAAGATGTTCTACGTTACGAGTAACGCAGTCTTTCTTTTCTTCATCAGTCTCATCTGCCATTGCGTTACCCGCAATCACATCATGAATTAAAGTCACAGAGTCACCCATTGCTTTATAGTGCTGTGCCTTTTCTTCTGTACTTGGTATATCTAATACTACATCGTCTGTCATATTTATTCTCCTTTTAAGACATTGATTTCAGTTTGTAAAGCGTCTACTTTTGCAGACAGTTCTTTGACAGCATTGACAAGATACCATGTCATGTTGTCAGGGTCTACAGATAAAACTCCTGTAGTTTCTTCTTTTACCATATCAGGTAAAACTTCTTGCAGTTCTTGAGCAATAACGCCAAGTTGAGTGCCTTGTTTATCAATTACACTTTCTTTAGGTAACTCTGTAACTTCATCTTTAGTTCTATATTCAAAGTTTCTTACTTGTACTTGTTTAATTGCATCAAGACCTGTGGTGTTGTCAACAATGTTTTTCTTGAGCCTTCTGTCAGATGTTGTTGACCATGATGATGAGTTGTTACCTTGATAAACACCTCCACCATTTGGATTAATAAACCCTGTAGAACTGCCCTTACCTGTGCCACCATTAGCAGCTGAAATATACATTTCCCCAGTAACAGTAGCCCCAGATGCAGCAGCACCATGACCTATATAAGTATTAAATGCTCCTGTTGTTAAAGTTGTTCCAGCACCTTGACCAATAGCATGATTTTGAGAACCTGTTGTTACATTAGGCAATGCTTGATAACCAACTGCAACACAACCAGCACCTGTAGTATTAGCTGTTAAACTATCTCTACCAATTGCTGTATTTAAAGCTCCAGTAGTATTGCTATCTAAAACACCATGCCCAACTGCTGTATTACTACTTGCTGTGTTTACTTCTAAAGCATAAGAACCTACAGCAGTGTTATGTGTACCAGAAACATTTAGTCTTAATGCGTTTACACCGATAGCAGTGTTTGGAGTGCCTGTTGTATTTGTATACAACGCCTGATAACCCACAGCAGTATTATTAGATGCAGTAGTATTATTACGAGCAGCATTATGCCCAACTGCTGTAAGATTATCTCCCGCTGTATTAAATAGTCCAGCGTTTCTACCAACGGCTGTGTTATTAGAGCCAGTGCTATTTGTATACAACGATTGATAACCAAGTGCTGTGTTGTAATCTCCGTTGTTGCTATATAAAGACTGATAACCAACAGCAGTGTTTTGAGATGCAGTGGTGCTGAATTGTAAAGCACCACTTCCTAAAGCTGTGTTGTAAGAACCAGTTGTATTATTGAATAAAGTTGCTTCTCCTAAAGCTGAATTTTGACTACCTGATGTAGTTAAATACATTGCTGTATTACCTACAGCAGTATTAAATGTATTACCAGCTGTTGTAAGACTATTTAATGCGAGTCTACCGATAGCAGTATTATAAGAAGAAACTCCAGAACCAGCAGACATAGCAGAAAGTCCGATAGCTAGGTTATTTAAACCTGTAGTATTTGATAATAATGCAGAATGACCTACAGCCACATTACCACCACCTGTCGTACTGTTATATAAAGCTTGATAACCTACAGCTGTGTTGGCAGATGAAGTGGTGTTAACACGAAGTGCTTGGTAACCAAGAGAAGTATTTGCTGTACCTGTAGTATTTAATCTTAATGCTTCATAGCCAAATGCAGAATTATCATTTGCACTGGTGTTATCTGCAAGTGATAAAAGACCTACGGCAGTGTTTCTCACTCCTGTAGTATTGTCAAACATTGATTGATAACCTACTGCGGTGTTACTATTTCCAGTATTTGCATTTAAAGCAAAAGCACCTAATGCAACAATTGATGTACCAATGAGATTACTATACCCAGCTTGATAACCAACAGCTGTGTTGTAATTTGCAGTGGTGTTAGAGTAGAGGGCATTAAAACCTAATGCTGTGTTATAGTTTCCACTATCATTTAATCTTAATGCGCTTGCACCAACGGCTGTATTATGAATTCCATTTATGTTTGTATATATTGCTCTATTACCTACTGCTGTGTTTAACTGTCCTGTAGTATTTGCATATAAAGCACTTTCACCAAGAGCTGTATTTTGTCCCCCAGTAGTATTACTATAACCAGCCTGATATCCAACTGCTATATTTAGAGACCCTATATTTGTATATAAAGACTGATAACCAACAGCTACGTTGTTAGATGCAGTGGTGTTAGAGTAGAGGGCAGAGTGACCTAATGCTGTATTTTTACCACCTGATGTGTTACTAAAGCCAGCTCTAAAACCAAAGAAAGCACTATCGCTTCCTGTAGTGCTATACCCAGCTTGGTAGCCAACAGCTGTTAAACTACCTCCTGTAACATTACTATATAATGCCTGATAGCCAATAGCTGTATGATTAGATGCAGTGGTGTTGTTACCAAGTGTATCAGAACCTACGGCAGTATTAAATGAACCAGTTGTATTTAAAGCTAAAGGTTTAAATCCTAAAGCCGTGTTAGCACTACCTGTTGTATTTGTATATAATGCCCAGCGACCAAGACCAGTATTAGCACCTCCACTTGTATTTGAAACTAAAGCATACGCTCCTAATGCTGTATTATTAGCTCCAGTAGTATTAACTTTTAATGCTTCACGACCAACTGCTGTGTTTAATGTACCACTCAAGCTACCGCTATCTAAAGCATCAATACCTAACGCTGTGTTAGTAGATACGGCATTAGCACCTAAACCTACAGTAAGTCCGTTGACTGCAATGTCATCAGAAAATGTTTTGTTGCTCAGTGTTTGTGCTGTGCTAACATTGACGATCTCGAATCCACCCGCAGTGCCACCATCATGGAGCAGCAACGTATCCTTATCGGTATCAACTGTTATCTCACCTACAGCTCCAGTAAATGTACTATTTTGTGCTGTAGTACCACGTCTAAATTGTACTTGTGTAGCCATTATTTAAAATCCTCCAGAATATAATCCAGTATTGTTAAAAAGTTATTCATAATTATACGCTTCCGTAATCTGTAGAACTTGATACGGCATCGATAACTGAACCATAATCAAGAATTGCGTCAATTATACCAGCATTAATATTAGATGCGACTAAATTAATGTTAGCAATATTTGTAGCATTAATGCCAATGTCTACAAGACTACCCGCCACCGCAGTAATATTTGTATCATTGTCTGCCACTGTGTTTACATCGGCAATGTTACTTGCTACGATACCAATGTCTGTTGCATCGGCTGCCACAGCAGTGATGTCTGATGCGATCAAAGCTAAATCTGAGATAGCATCTGTAAAGACTGTGCCATCCTCAATGTCAGCTAATGTTTGAATGTCTGCTGCAATGCCCGCCACGGTCGTCACATCGGCATTGATGCCAGCTACTGTAGTCACATTGCTAGAGATTCCAGCCACAGTGGTGACGTTAGCTGAGACTCCAGCCACAGTGGTGACGTTAGCTGATATGCCAGCAACGGTTGTCACATTGGCTGAGATACCCGCAACAGTTGTAATGTTTGCCGCAATCGGGCCTAATGTTGAGATTGCATTGGTTGCTGTTGTTCCATCTTCAGTATCTGCTAGTGTTTGGACATCGCTTGATATACCCGCGACAACACCAATGTCTGTACCATCAGCTGCGACTGTAGTGACCGCAGCACTAATACCAGCGACTGTCGTTACATTTGCTGAGATACCCGCTACGGTTGTGACGTTAGCAGAGATCCCCGCGACTGTCGTTACATTGGCAGAAATACCAGCCACTGTATTGACACTAGCAATGTTTGTACCCACAGTGTCTACATTAGAAATGCTTGTTGCCACCGTATCAATTTCAGAGACTGCTTCATTTAAATCATTCGCTGCTGTCTCGATCTCTGATATGGCTTCATTGAGATCGTTAGCCACAGTAATCACATCAGCAATGTTTGTCGCTACTGTATTGACAGAGGATATGTTGGTTGCAACAGTAGTGACGTTAGCATTATTACCCGCAACTGTGGTGACATTAGATGCAATACCAGCTACCGTAGTTACATTGGCTGCAATGTTAGCTACTGTAGTGACATCGACAACGGTGTTTACAACTTCAGGATTACCTGTGGTTGCATTGAATGAGAGATACTTACCTTTACGATCATCATCTTTAGGCAAGGTCATATCAATAGAGGATGGATCAGTGACTGGTGCTTTAATCGCACGGTCAACTTCTTCTTTGTTTTGCTGTACGAATATGGTTAAGCTGTCAAACTCATCGTTCAATGAGGTAGCAAATAGAGGGCCACCTGTAGTAAAGTCTGTTGTTCGCTCAATTGTTCTTGCACCAACAATCGTAATACGATCATCACCATCTGGTGTAGTAGGAACATTGGTGCCTACGACAATTGTTACAGAACCTGTACCATCAACATTAAGACTAACCGTATAGTCTGTACTCAGAGTAAGTTCTGTATCGTTAAAGTATACAGCAACGTCAGTCTGAGCTAAGACTTCAAAGTTAAATGCGTAAGGGCCTACGCCGGCTGAGCCAGTGTATACTATACGTCTCGTTGTACTTGATATATCAATTGCCATAATGTTTACCTATCACCGATTAATGTGTTTACAGATTTTTCTTTCTCTGCTGCTTGTACTTTTTTCTTCTCTTGTCTTGCAATAGCATCACGTAAAGAACGATCAGACATTACATATTGATCTTTAGCAGCAGCATACATTTGCTGTACTGTTTCATTTATAATTTCTGCTTTCTCTATCTTATTAAGACGATTATTCTTACGCAATCTTTCCCCTAATTTTATAACAGTTTTGTCTAATTTTCCACCTTTAGTTGCAAGTCTAATGATGCCATTAATCTGTGATGCGCTTAAAGTCACACCATCAATGCTCTTATAGTTTTGCTTAGGATTAGGCCTATTTGCACCAAACTCAGCTAATACAGTATATCCTCCCGGAATTAAACCTTCAGTTGTTTTGAATGGGCCATATAAATCATATGTATTACCTAATCCATTACGTTCTATTTGCCCTGTAAGTGGGTCTAATGATGCTGGTAAATTAGGGCTGCAATTTTGTGTCTTGGCACAAATCTTAGAAAATGCTGTATTGTATCCTTCAATAGCTGGATTAGTAATTGAACTATATGCGTCATAGTCCTCTCCAATCATTTCGGCTGGAGCAGTACTTGTTTTTTCTGGATAAATAGAACGTTCCAAATCAGATTGAAAACCACTCCAAGGCCCTCCGATCCATACTGTTTCGCCATCTACTTCTTGCGGTATAGGTGTAGGAATACCTTGCAATGCATAGGTTGAATAAATCTCAGATATTTTTGCCAAAGAATTTCCTAATTCATCAGCAGCATCTTTTCTATAATCTATAATAGAGGCCATAGAAGCCATGGTTTGCATTAATGGATGTTCAGTCATATAATCATATGTTGACATCACAGCAGATGTATACAATAAATCTATATCTTCTGATGTAGCATTAGTGTTATAAGCAAACTCTGTTAAACTTGCAAATTGTGCTAACAAAATTGAGATAGGCTCAATGCCTTTATATGACACATAGATTTTATCTTTAGTAATACTTACGTTTGTTAACTTTTGAAATTGTTTAATTTTTTCTGGCGACAACTCACCTGTATTAAATATAAATGAATAAGGTTGCCAACCTTGTTTTTCAGCAAGCAATCTATCTTCATATGTCCCAAATGCACCAGCACCTGTAATATAACCATTCTGTGTTGCTTTGCTAATAACATATCCCCATCCACCACCCATAGTGACGCGTGCCATAGCTAAGTCACGTTGTACACCACCCGCATTCCAATTTTTCCAAAATCTTGGTGTTAAATAGAAAGTGAATGGATTGCGCTCATTTGCTGCAGCAAAGACATTGGAGACAACGCGCATAAATGGCATATGTACTTTAAGCCAGGGATTATTAAATACTTTTTCTAATGATCCTAATGTGCCTGTAATTTTTTGAGTATTGGTTGCATATCGACCATAATCAATAGCCTCCATGATCATGTCTTCAGTTGGGCTTTCTAACAATGTTTCAGCTAATTCAGCAGCTTTTTTATGAGCATCATCATACCTCATACCTCTTTCAATTAATCGTTGTGCTTCAAAATATTGTTTACGTGCAACTTGCATTTCAATAGATCGCCAAAAAGTTAAGCCTTTCATAAACTCATCTTCAGCCATCATGATGCGTCCACTAATGGTTGCCATCGTACCCATATACTCAATAGATTTAGATGCAAATTTTTCATGTGGATTATTACCAAAGTTATATTCAAAAGCACGCCTACCTACTGGACTTTGAATAACTTTATTGCCTAAAGGATCAGACAGCTCATTCTTCATTAATGCTTTTTTGAATGCAGACCATGCACGACCCCAATATTGTGGCTCAAATGAAGCACCAATAATTGCTTCATCTAACACCATGCGTTCAGGATTAGCTTGCATAAAAGTTTTACCACCTATAGTAAAACCATCTTTGAATAAATAAGTGCGTGCTTTCCCGTAGCCCACAGCAATAAAGTTTTCTGGAATCATTAAAGTGCGCATACCAGCAAAGCCTAAAATATTACGCAAATGAGAATCAACCTGAGAGATTAAACCTGTAACATAAATACTTGGTATAATTTCCTGAACCTTTTTATACCAAGGTGTATTAAGTTGTTCAGCCAATTTAGTACGAGTTGCATGATCTGTTTCACTCACATATTTTTTAGCAAATCTTTTAATAGCTTCTTGACCACCAAATACATCCATAGCTTCTTCTGCAAGTCTATCTTGCATTGGCCCAGGTTTACGAGCTACATTCAATACACCTAATGATCGAGCAATATCAACTTGTTGTTTTTTAATTTTCTTAGCTACAATACCTTCAAGGGTAACAGCATGTTGAAAATCTAATATATCTTGTGTTTTTAATCCTGTTCCACCCTTAGCAACTTTTTGCCCTAATTCATAGGCATGATTACTTACATCAGCTAGAAATTGAAATTGTTTATAAATATCTTTATAGTCTGCAATGGTTTTACCACCTTGGTATTTAGGTGATACCATTTTTTTAATAAACGCTGAATCATAAATAGGTTGTTCTACAATAGATAAAGTCACAGGTGCATTTGCATCTTCTGCCGTTTTTTCTGCATCACGCACATATTTTTCAGCACGCGCTTTATCTTTAAATATTTTGACTTGATTGCCATTTTCCATAATGGCATATTGTGGTGACATTAAGTCATCATGTAATTTAGTAAAATCAACTGTTTTATATTTGTCATATCCTTGAGCTTTTGACAACATTTCCATGTGTTGTTTTAAGCCATCTTCAGATTCAATGAGCAAGTAATTAAATGTAGTATGTGGAGGTTTAGCTTTATCTACATTCTTAATAACTTTTTTAGTAATCAAATCACTAACAGGTTTAGGAACTTTACCAGCAACTTTAATAGCATCACCTGTAAATACAGATTCAGTATGTATATTTTGATTAATTAAATCTAATGTAGCTGATTCTTGATCTTGTTCTGCATTAAAAACTAATGTATTAGGAAGTGGTTCTTGAATAGAAGTTTGATCTAACTGGCTATCAACCACATTACCCATAGAAAAACTATCAACTGATATAGGCTCTTCATCAGGACGTACAACAATTGTAGCAGTTGCAATATTTGCATCTTCTGTCATTTTAGTTACATCTTGTGATATGTCTCTATCTGCCATAATTATTTACCTTTAACACTTTTAACAACACGTTTGACATTTTTTGCAGTCAATGCACCAGGAGCAATAAATTGAATGATATCTTTTAATGGTTCACCTAAGCCTTCTACATCCCAGCCTTGTTCTGATAAGAATTTATCAATATCTTCTATCTTGCCTGGTACTGCTTCATAACCTTCTAAGAACCTTGTTAAACGATCTTTATCTGGATCATGAGGTTGGCCTTGATAATCTCTAGGACTAATGGCATTTAATAATCCACTTACTAATCCAACAAGTTCACTTGGTGTTCCACCAATACCTGTTACAACACCTTTACCCAAACCACTCACCATTTCAGGAACAGCCTTGGCATATGCTTGTGGCATAGCTTTAGTACTTTCTATTTGAATTTCTTCAGGTGTCATTTGATCTGGTGTAATGTCAATACGTGGCAGCATTAATTTACTTGCCTCATACTGCATAAACCTTGCATCTGTATCCACTTGATTAGTCATTCGTATAACCTCGTATTAAATTAATTTCACTCATGACTGCATCAATCTGAGTTCTATTTAAATCATAATTATCACGTAACAATTTTCTAGTTTCTTCGTCATTGCCTTGCCATAGTTTCATTACATCTTGTTCATTTTGTATTTTAATTTGATCTGAACCGATGGCTAATTGAACTGCATCAACAGCTTGCTTAATATTTTCTATATCTTGTGATTTTTGGAAATCATTAATTAATATATTGGCATAAGCCTCATCATCAAAAGCAATACCAGCTTTACCTTTAGCAGAAGCTTCAGCTAATAATTGATTAGTTAATCGATCAATAGCTTCTCGTTTAAAACGTGGAATCAAGCTCATATCATTAAATTCATTGACACCCATAGCCACTCTAATTCTATTAAGTCCACGTCTAGCATAATTCGTCATGCTATTATAATCATCTGTTAAAGCCTTAGCATCATTCCATGTAATAGATTGATTACTTGCTGCTGCCATAATATCAGTAAGACCAGCACCACCATAAAGTATTTTACGTTTTAAATAGATAGCATTTTTAATGGTATCGTTAGTACTTTCAATAGGTTTAATTAAACTGTCTACTTCTGATTTGCTTAATTTAATTCCCATCTCTTCTAATTTATCAATGGCTTGTAATCCAGACATTTTGCCACTTGCTCTATCAAGATAAATGTCAGTAATTTTTTTGTTATTATTAAACTCTAATTCTTTCTGCATAGCTTCATTTAATGTATTGCGATTTGTGTATTCTGCAATAATTTCTTTTTGCAATTCATCTTGTGTTTTTTGATCTAACGCAGCATACACATTAGACATCTTACCTAAATTGCCCTTTTCTAATTCTAATAACAAATGACTACCTTCAGGTACATGGTCAATATGAGTAGATAAATATTTTTTAATTGCGCCCTTATATGCAAGCTGTCTTTGTAAATCAAACTTCTCTAATAACTTAGCTTTTTCTTTAGGAACTCGATCTGCTAAATCACTTACACGTTTTGCATCAGGTGTTAATAGTGCATGTGCATCTATCATATTACCGTCAGTATCAATGAGCATATCCTCTAAAGCCACGCCATACATGTTAATCATGTTTTCAGCTTTATTAAGATTTTCAGCATTAATACGTAACACTTGATTAGCTAAAGCATTGTTATAAACTGCATTGCCTTTTAATGTCATGCCAGCTCTAAATGATGCCATTTGACTTGGATCAATTGTAGATAAGATTTTTGCTTGAGCATCAATCTTAGTTTGTAAATCTGCTCCTAACATTTGAACATCTACATCTGCACCAGCATCAATAGCTTGATTGATACGTTGTAATTCATTAACAAAGTTATACTCTAAATCTTGTTTAAGTAATTCTGATTGTGCTTTATGCGCAGCATCACCAAATACTGTACCTTCTGCATGAAACGCTTGATTAGGGTCTTCTCCACGTTCTACAGCTTTAGCAATTTGTTCTAAAGATGGTCGGTTAGTTACACCATAACGCAAACCCATGCGTTCTGCTTCTTTCTCTAAATCTTTATAAATGAAACCAGATAAGCGATCAAGACGAGCTTCTAATGCTTGTGATGATTGTATGGCATATTTAATATCAGTTGCTTGTAACTCAGTAGGTGCTTCTGCTCTAACAGAACTTGTATATTTATCTTGGGCCACTATACAGTCCTCCCCGGAAATCCTAATCGATCATACATGTATGCAGCTTCACCGAATTTAGCAGCAGAACTTAAATAAGAATCTCTAACGGCAGCATCGCCTGTAGCTTTAAAGATACCAGATTGTACATTGCCATTAATAATTTCATTTTCAAGATTCATTAATGCCATTTGATAATCTTGACCGTATTCTTGTTGATTAACAATTTCTAATAATTTAGCTGAACCATCTAAGCCATATACGCCACCTGAATAACGATGCGCAAGTAATGTAGAATTAGCAATATTAAGTGCTTTCATATGTTTAAGTGCATCTAATTCATAGTTTAATTTTTTACGAGCTAATTCAGCTTGTAATTTAGCATTTTCAATTTGCATCAAGCTTTTTTGCATTTGACCTTGTTGTATTTGTTGCATAATACCTAGGCCTTGTGATGCCATGTAACCGAATTGTTTTACAGTAATATCACCAAGTAAATCTGTACCTGTACTTAATAATGGTCTATTTAAAACATTACTAATGCTACTTCCAAGTGTACTAAAGAATCCTCCACCACCCGGTGCAATAATAGCTGGATTCATCATCATAGATGCACCCACTTGTGCCATAGGCACACTCATAGCTGCGGCAGTTGTTAAGGCCGGGGCTGCAACAGTAGCTGCTGCCATGCTTCCGCCAAATGCACTTGTTGCTGCTGGAATTGCGACTGGTAATCCCATTTATCTTCCTTGATGTACTGACACTTTATATTCCATACCTAATAAGGTAAACTTTAATGGCGCAGATTGTGTCACCGTAATCTGTCCATCTGCACTATAGCCTAGTATACCATGCAACGTCTTTGTTCCTGTATACTCTGGTACTGCTTTGTCTAATGCGCCAGCACCTAAAGCACGAATAGGAACTAAATTATCATTAATGACTAAGTTCTGTGTTTGATATAATAATGCGTTTACTTCAACAATACGTTTTCTAAAACCAATACGTGTACCCGCATCAATCCTTAATTCAAGTGGCATTGTCTTAATTTCAACTGAGATAGGTAATCCAACTTCACTTGATGTAGTGGGTGTATTAACAAAGGTGACAGCACTATCAGCCGTTTGATCTAATTCTACATAACCATCAGAAATCACATTAACGGTTGCGCCATCAATGTGTGATGCATCAAGACTAGAAGCAGTAGTGCCGACAACAGCAGAATCTGTGAGTCGTTCAGTTTCAAATACCTCCACATAATATTTATCTGTTCCACTATCAGCACGCTTAGCAACGG
>Ga0099850_1000884_pt1 | contig 14010 bp, 10 predicted proteins | sample CB_VirMetaG_5_FD_79182 | JGI IMG/M metagenome (GOLD analysis project Ga0099850, IMG submission 79182) | Freshwater to marine saline gradient viral communities from Chesapeake Bay - CB_1508_1D Viral MetaG | ecosystem: Environmental > Aquatic > Marine > Coastal | place: USA: Chesapeake Bay... | reverse complement strand
AGTATGAGTTTGATTTCCCTGAAGACAAAGATCAATCACTGCAAAGATTCTGTGAGCAAATCTTTTTTGCTAGACGTAGAAACTTCGGTAAGGCTTGGTTAACTAAACGTGACTAAGACATTATTCACAAACGGTTGTAGCTGGACATTTGGTGGTGGGTTAGATGAACCTGACACTATAGAACACCTAAAACATCTGCATGATAATGTTGTCTGGCCTGCGCAACTCAAAAAGATCATGGGTTATGATCAAGTAATAAATTTGTCTGCGGGTTGTGGCAGCAATCAGCGCATCTGTAGAACTACATTCGAATGGGTAATGCAACAGACACCAGAGACTCTACAAAACACTGTAGCAGTAATTCAATGGTCTCAGCTAGATCGTTATGAATATTACGTACCCCATCCAGACGATGATAGATTCACTGAACGCTCTGCAACACTTAACGACTTAGAGGGAATCTTATATTTTTCTGAAGCAGATGCAAAGATACGCGGTAGTTTGCAGAAAGAGCAACTATCTAGGTGGACAAAAGTAAGTCCAAGATCATTTATAAGTTATTATGAAGAACCTTATAGGAAACAGGCAGAAAAAACTGCTCACGACAGGTATAGAACATATACTAATATAGAGGGTATATATACTTGGTTGAGTCAATTAAGTTTTTTGCATGATTTATTCACGCATCATAATGTAAAATACTATTATTGGTTTTTTGCTAGTGAGGTATTTGCATACCCGCAACACATACAAGATTATATATATGATCGATTCAACTTTTTAGAACCTGAACGTAGACATATGTGGACCTATGAACGTCTTCAGGATATACAAGATAACAATGACTCTCACCCTAGCGCCCGCGGCCATCAACAACTAGCAGAACACATATATGAGGCTATGCAATAACTAAAACTAAATTACGCAGTCTTTATACACTAAGTACTCATTATACAATAGGAAACTGATATGAAAAAAGAAACTCTGATTAAAAGACTAGCTTACTTAATGGACAAACACAGAGTACTTGACAAAAAAGTGTCTGATGATTATAAAAATCATGTAGACGACATTATTATTCAAAAAGAAAAATTCGAGAAAGTTGCGTTAAAACTAGAAATAGATAAAATTCAACGACAACTAGGTATGATCTAGAACTTATACCAATTACCGTTTCTGAAGATAACTTCATTACCGGTAATATCTAGAGTCACTTCTCCTTCTGAAGGATTACTGACTTCTTTCACAATATTGGGGACGCAGCCTGTGATCTGCATGATATATCTATCTTCCCAACCAAGATTCGCAGCCATATGAACAGTATTTTGTTCCCAACCAAAATATGACCCTGCAGGACCAAAGCAAGGTTTATCTTCTACCCATAACTGATGACCTGCTTTTGTATCTTCTAAAAATACGATGATTCTTAATATAGGCTGTTTTTCGGGGACGCCGTTACGATCTTTATATGTTTTGAATAAGTCTCTGTGATAGGGTAAAATCTTACCGGGAACCATTCTGTTGATTGCTACTACAGGACAAGAGATATCAAAATTGTTAGCAACGTCTAGTAATACTTGCGGTAAGTTTTCAAAGCACATAGATACGCCAACGTCATATGTTGAAGTATCTACAGTTGCATTAAACTTTTCTTCATGTACATCATTAGTGAACCAAGGTAGATTTTTGTAATCGTCTTCAGTCCAAGTTACGGGTACAGATCCTTTAATCATCTCTTATTAAATCCAATGTTACACAGTGGAAGCATCCACCCAAAGTGATCGAATGCCGCATTGGTAACATCGCACATTCTATACCGTGTTTCTCTAATTCTTTCCTTAAAGGTTCTTGATGTTCTTCTACGCAAACTAGTTTACTGTTTACAGAGAATAGATTCATGCTGATCCAATTAGAAGAATTTCTATAATTTTCGTAGTAGCCGATAGGCACTGGCTCTGGCGCAAATATGTAGTCCCAGTTTCTAAATGGTTCAGGTAGTTGCTCAACTGATTTAATCCTTGCGGGGTTGAGCAACATCAAGCCGTCACGTAAAAATGCTACAGTAGAATCTAAATGCATGTAACTATAAACGTCTTGCAATAGATGTACTTTTCCGTCTACTATAGATTGTAAAAGACTTGCACCTGTTTTGTTACCACTGTTTGAAACTAGATATAATAAATCATCGTTTGCTCTCAATACGTTTGCCGCATCAAAAGCAGGTTCATGTTCAGTGAGTGCTAATGTATCTTTATTACCTAAACAATTAGTATTATATAATTCATCACTTCTTATAATATCATATGGATGGAGATTTTCTAAATGTCTCTCCATGGCTTGATATTCATTGCGTCTCGCTCTAAGGGGCATAGGAGTAGCGATGCTTTTATCCTTGTAAACTATCACAGAGTCCCTTGGACAATAATTGTAGTAAGAACATTCCGTGATGTCGGGCCTTACTACCTCCACGCCTTCTTTCTTCAGAAAGTCAGCAAATGTTTCTAAATCTTCATTCGCTTCATCAACAACAATCTGAGGGTACTTCCCTGATGGTATATCCAACTCGTCCTTCACATCAGCATAGTTGATGTGTCTTAGACTGATATCTACTTCAGGGACTCTGGCGTTGTGAGCATGACCCACAACTACTTTCCTTAACCGTCCCCATTCGTTTTTACTGTACATCGCTTCTCCTATGTTAAAGATATTTATTGGAATACAACACCCCGCGTAAAAATCTCAGCAGGATAAATAACGATTAAATATAGTAGTACTTACAAATTCGGAGCAGAATATTGGATTTTACACTTCAATCCTTAGCAAAAAAGAATAAGCCTAGGGCAAAACCACCAGAGAATGTAGAAGACGCACGCCATCAGTCGATGATGGATGCCATAGCACCTTATGCTAAGACTGTAGTAGTCAATCAGAAAAACCTGACACCTGTCTACGTAGACTATAAAACTAGAAATACTACAATGGTACTAGTATTATGTCCTGAATGGTCACCCTATATGCCTCCGTTCTCTCTAGCTAGACTGTCTGGCGTAGCTAAAGCGGCAGGATACGAGACTACTATTATTGACTTGAATGCCATGGCGTATCAAGAATATAAACACAAGTGGTGGCCTCTCAAAAAGATTCCGTTTAGACTCTGGGATCCTAGTGCTAGCTGGCACTGGTTGGGGGATACTTACATGAAAGATATCCACCCTGTCTTAGAACCTTTGCTACAAGAACAAGTAGATAGAATCCTCGAGATCAATCCTACAGTTGTTGGATTCTCTGTTTATTATATCTCAGAAGAACCTACAAAGTGGATGTGTCAAGAACTTAAAAGACGGAATCCTAATATCAAGATCGCGGTAGGGGGACCTAACGTACACAAGAGTTGGTTCAAGATCGAACCTTACTATGACTATGTTGTTGTAGGTGAGGGCGAAAACAACTTGCTTGTTATGCTAGATGAATTAGAAGAAGGAATCGAACACGATGAACCCAGAGTACTGACTCAACCAGAAGAAGAACGTATTAATATTAACGGGCTTCCTATGCCTGACTATGAATCAATCGACTTTAGTTTATATGATGTCCCTAATGGAGTCAACTCCGAATTCTCTAGGGGCTGTACAGCAAAATGTACGTTCTGTGAAGAAACACACTTCTGGAGATATAGACAGCGACAAGCAGTAGACGCTGTACAAGAATTAGAGTGGTTGTATTATAATAAAGGCACTGATATTTGCTGGTTCATTGATTCTCTTATCAACGGTAACATCAAAGAGTTACGTGCATTCGCATTAGCACTAAAAGCAAAGAACTTAAACATCAGATGGACTGGTTATGCTAGATGTGACCAGCGTATGGACTTACAATATTTACAAGACTTAGCCGATGGTGGTTGCATCATGTTTAACTTTGGTTGTGAGTCAGGCTCACAGAAAGTGCTTGATGACATGCACAAGGGCGTGACTGTAGAAGCAATGGAACAAAACTTCCAAGACTGTAAGAAAGTAGGTATCTGGTGTGCTACTAACTGGATCGTTGCGTTCCCTACAGAAGACTATCAAGACTACTCAGACACTATGACGTTTATGTGGCGTAATAGAAACAACAATATCAACAACATGGGTCTTGGTGTAGGTTATGGACTAGGTCCTGAAACTATCGTAGGACAGAATCCTCACGCATACAACGTTTCATGGCACAAGTATCAAGGTCACTGGATCAGCCAAGATTTCAGAATGGGCGGTACGCATGTAATGATGCGTGTTAAACTGATTCACATGTATCTGGATATGTTTGAGAACTGTACAGAAGTTCCCGTCACGTATCCTGTAAGAGACGCATTAAAAACAGATCACTATCATATCATTTTAGATGATGAAAACTTCCAGCGTGAGATCGAATACGAAGAATTTGATTATAACATTATCAAAGCAGATATCAAAGATAAGCGAGGAATGCCTAACGTATTCGCTAATCACTTAGTAAACGAGATTTGGCCTTTCTTACGTAATCTATGGCGTATTAGAGGCGGCTACAGAGCAACTATCAGATTCAATCCTGAGATCGATTTAAAAGAGTTCGGTACTCAGTATGGTCCCGGAATGTTCCACGCAGTATACAAATTCCAGATCAACAAAGAAGGTCAATGGAAAGCGGACTTTGATATGAAGTTTGAACAAGTTGACAATCCATATGATGACAGACCGCCACCAGAAGAAGGTGGACGCAAGGGTCCGTTCTATGCACAAGACTATTCACGTATTCAAGCAAACACTGCAAAACGTGCAAGAAAACTTGCTAAGCCTGAATGGGACGATGAAGAAGGTAGATCGGGACAAGACTTTACTGATCTACTACGTGAAGAAGAAGAATTAAACAAGTCTATCGATTTCTCTTTTGAATATCATTATAAAGGAGAAGGGGATTGGTCAGATTTAGACAAGTATGTTGTCACATTAGCTGAAAAATCAGCAAAACGTGATAACACTAAAGACCTAGATTTACCACAAAAAGAAGAAATGAGTGAAGAAAAAACTATCTCATTAGATTCTATTATTAGAAAGACGAAACCTGTACGTAACGCATTATTACCATGACACCTATAGAAAGATTTGAATCACGCATTGCAAATTATTTTGGCGCTCCGTATGCAGTAGCAGTTGACTGTTGTACACATGCTATTGAATTGTGTATTAGATTACTGCTTGAAGATGATATAAACTATACTTATAGTTGCCCTAAGCACACATATCTGAGTATACCCATGACTTTTGAAAAGTTAAACTTGCAGTGGCAGTTTGAAGATTCTGAATGGAACAATTTTTATTATATAGGAGACACCAACATCATTGATGCCGCAGTGTTATGGGAAAAAGATAGTTATATACCTGGATCGCTTATGTGTTTGAGTTTTCAATTAAGAAAACATTTACCAATCGGTAAGGGCGGCATGATCTTATGCGATAACAAAGACGATGTAGAAATATTAAGACAAACTAGATATGACGGTAGACCAGCTGTAGAAGGGTTTTGGCATGACTTTAATATAGAACGTTTAGGCTATCATTATCAGATGACATACGAGAATGCAGAACTTGGCTTGATGAAGTTCAATGAGGTTGTACACAAACAACCTAGAAAATGGTCGTGGAAAGACTATCCCGATCTATCTACTTACAAAATTTTTGGAGGAAAGGTCAATGGTGAATGAGATAGAAAGAGGACACTGTGGAACAATGTGGAAACAAGAATACAAGTATCTTCAGTATACCTATGATCCTATTGATCAATATCAACTAGCAAAATATGTCGATGAAGGTTACACTAACATAAAAAGTTTTGTGTGTGAAACATATAACGATGTAAATATTTTACCCCCGTGGGTTGTTAAGACATCTGGAATTTTTGGATTATATTCACAGCAGTACGAGTTTTTAAAAGTAAGACCATTAGATATCGCACCTCCACACAATCCTAGCGTTAGACGTTATAGAGACAAATACAAAGTAGATAGAGCAGACGTTTGGCATGCTGTTCTTATGCTAGAAGACTGGCAGCCTGGACAATATATTGAGGTTAATGGAGAGCCCTTCGTTCGTTGGACTCAGGGCGACTGGTTTAAATGGAAAAATACAACTGATTCGTCTTTTTCATATACTAACGTTGGTCAGACTAACTGGTACATGATGCACGTGACCGGGAAAAACACTTATACTGGACAATTAAACAATCTGTTTGCTTTTAACTTTCCTGGAAGGTTCGATGATCCTAGAGCATGTCATCCTTTCATACAGAATTCGTTAATACCCGAAGTAAATTTTTCACAGGATCCTAATTTTATCTGGGCTGTGTATATGGACAACGGTTACATCAAGCAATTAGATGATATTAATTTTACTGAAGCTCAAGTTGAAGTAGTTAATCAAAGAGGAATTCATTTTTACTTATTCGAAGTGATGTGTAGTTATTATGAGGATCAAATTCCTTATGATGCCGGTGGAACAATTCACACTCAAGGTTTTTACTCAGAGTTTGAGCATCCGCACAATAAGGAAAAACTACGTGCAGAAGAATTAGATGCTATCTTAAATTTTAAAAATAGAAATAATATTAATGCACAAATGATTCACGTACACACCGGTGAATATAATATACAAAAACACTATCCTTATTATACAGATCATTTGACTCTAACATACGATGATTTATATGTAAAAACACAGCGTCCTATCGTCAACTTAGATGGTGAGGTTGATTTAGATAAAATTAAATTTACTAAACACGCTGTCTCTTTAAATTGGAGATATTGTAAACACAGACAGTTAGTAGCAAATTTCTTGGCAGGCGAAAACGTTCACTTAAGCTGGTACTTTAAAAACGAATTCGATATGCTGAAAAAAGAATTGTGGTTTGACTTAGATTCTTGGAAAGAAAAATATCCTAAATTATATAATCAACTGGAAGTAAACAATCAAAACATCTTACAACGTAGTCCGTTCTGTGTTGATAAACATACTCTGGATGCAAAAGAAATCAAACATCCACATCATGTAGATTTCTGGCCGGGAGTTAGTCAGTATAAACCTGGACAAACACCATCCTTGTATAACAGTAGAGCACCTGAATTAAAACCAATCTATGATGATTGTTTTGTTGATATCGTAACAGAGACTAGATTTGCACAGCCTACAGGAAACTTTAGTGAAAAGTTACTACAACCCGTGCAGTACATGAAACCCTTCATCTTGCTAGCACCTCCGTATACATTAGAATGCTTTAAGTCATTTGGATATGCATCTTTTAGTGATTTCTGGGACGAGAGCTACGATACTGAAGAAGATCATGGTGAGCGTCTAGCAAAAATATTTACAGTCATCAGAAAAATCTTGGATACACCTATGAAACAGTTAGAAGACATGTATAAAGAGATGTATCCTTTATTAGTGCATAACAGAAAACGTTTTAACGAGTTGACAAATTATCCTAACTATACACTGACTGAGGATTTTGAATGAAGAACATCTTGTTGATAGCTGGATGTAGTCATGCCGCTGGTTCTGAGATCGACGGCACAGAAGACAGTCTGTACAATAGACAGCATTGCTTTGGTAACTTAGTTGCTGAAGAACTTGGTATGAAGCCAGTAAACATTGCTATCGTAGGGGCTACTAATACAGGTATCGCAAGAAGCGTTTTAACTTGGTTCAGAGATGTTTATGACCCTGATACAATGAGAGTATCTGCATTAGTGTGTTGGTCTGAACCTATCAGGATGGAAATTCCCGGAACGCATAGGTATGATTATAAGACAGCTAATCCATATGTAGACTGGTATGATGAAACACAAAATCAGTACATGAAAGTTATCATTGGTTGGAATGGCGGTTCTGATTACGAAAAAAGTGTGATCCCAGAATACCACAAGTTTATGACAAACAATGATCATTATCTACAGATCATGTCTGTCAATTTAGTATTGCAATTGCAATACTTATTTAAAGCACATAAGATAGATTATCTGATGTGCAATTCTATGCAACAGTTCACTGAAGACAACGAACCTTTGAAAGAATTTCTGAGCATGATAGACTCCACTAAATACTATAAACTGCATGAAGGTCTAGAAAGTTTCTATCCCAAATATGCAAGTTTGGGTTATGAGAATGAGAAAGCAAAGTACTGGCATCACGGGGAAGAACCTCACAGACTATTTGCTGAAGAACTTTTGCAATTTAATGAGGAAATGAAATGCTTAAAAAAATCTGGAATAAAGTAAAAGAGTTTTTCCGTAAGTTACTAGATATCATCAAGATGCCTTATGTGAAAATCAAGCGTGAACTAGAGTATCGCAAGAGACTCAAGGAACTTAAAAAACGAGATCCTTTTATTTACAAATAGAATGATCTATATAGGAGTTAAAAACGCATAATATGATACATGTAGGAGTCAGTTGCGGTTTCCATGATGCAGGCATGGCAGTTGTCAACGATCAAGGTGATATCTTATTTGCTGGTCACAGCGAAAGATATACAAAGAAAAAACACGATAAAAATCTTTGTGCAGAAATTGCAAAGGATGCCCGGCACTATTTCAGTGATCACGAAAAGAAACAACTCTATTACTACGAACGTCCTTGGATTAAAGCTATCAGAGAGATTATCTCTGGTCAACGTTTTAGAGGTTTAGGATCACCGCTGAGTTCTAAAAAGATTATCGGAAAAGAATTCTTAGATGCACTGTCATATAAAGGCAGGGTAAAGAACATGCCTCATCACAAGTGTCATGCGGCAGCCGGCTTTCAAACGTCACCTTTCAAAGAAGCAACAGTGGTAGTTATCGATGCTATCGGTGAGATTGATTGTGCTACTATCTGGCATGCATACTATGACAAGAAAGGTAACGCACAATACAAACGTCTATGGTCTAGCACATACCCTAACTCTATTGGGTTATACTACAGTGCTATGACACATCGTGTTGGTTTACGTCCATTAGATGAAGAATATATTTTGATGGGTATGGCGGCATATGGTAAGCCTAAGTATGTAGAAGAAATAGAACGTAAGTTCGGTGGCAACAACGAAAAACTAGAATTCAAATTGAACGCACACGCCGGAGTAGAAAAATCATTCTTAGACGGTGCTGATGAGTTTGACATTGCCGCATCATCACAGAGTTACGTAGAACAACTTATCACTAATGTTATGCAACGAGCATTATGGATGGGTAAAAGCGGAAACTTAGTATACAGTGGCGGAGTAGCATTAAACTGTTCTGCTAATAGATTGTTAGGTCAGTATTTCAATGACATCTGGATCATGCCTAACCCCGGTGACTGTGGTAACGCCTTAGGTGCAGCCGCACTTGGTTACGGTAAAAAGCTAAACTGGAAGAATGCATTCTTGGGTACAGATATCACAGGTATCTATCCCGTTCAAAGAATGATCGAAGCACTAAAGGAAGACAAGATTGCAGGTATCGCATCTGGCAGAGCAGAGTTCGGCCCCAGAGCGTTAGGCACACGTAGTTTGCTCGCTGACCCCAGAGGTCCTGAGATCAAAGACAAAGTAAACGAGATCAAACGTAGACAAAAGTTCAGACCTTTTGCACCTATGATCTTAGAAGAACTAGTAGATGATTATTTTGATATGCCTTTAGGATGGAAAACATCTCCATACATGCAAGTGACTGCTCCTTGTAAGTTTCCCGAACAATTTCCTGCTATCATTCACAAAGACGGATCAAGCAGAGTGCAAACTGTACCTAAAGATGGGTCAGGCATACGTAGATTATTAGAAGCATGGTATGAAGAAACAGGATGTCCTATACTTCTTAACACATCATTGAATATCAGAGGAGAACCAATGGTGAACGACAGATCGGATGCAGATCGATTTGAAAAACTTTACAACACCCGCGTCATTTCATAAGTATTAGTATGCTTAGAGACGTATTCTACTTTGGCGAGAAGCCAAACGTTCACCCCAGAGAACGCTATGCTACAAACATCGATGACGCACGTAATCAGTGCGTTACTAGCCACTTTTGGATAATCAACGAGTTTTGTGATTATACTGGCTTTGACTGGGATTTTGATTTCGACTTTTTACCTGACGAAGATGTATGGGCTGAAGATCATAATAACATCTGGCCTAGTATGCATCAAAAAGATTCAGGTACTTGGTTATGTCCTAAACAACATACCGATATCAGAGTTTATCGACAAGATGTAAATCCTCTCAATAGAAAGCGTGAGCCTTCTAAGTTGTGGAAGTTCTTAGACAAAGTAGATAAGTCGAGATTCGACTTTTCATGGCATCCAGACCCCACTGATCCTCCCTACATCTATAAATGGGGCAGTAAGTTTTTTCCGGTAGAATTAGCATCTGTTCTAGAGTATCACACTCCGGGTAATCGTGGTGAAATAAAGTACATGAAGCAAACAGTTGATCTGTTGCCTAATGATGAATGCATCACAGCATATACAGAGATAGATAAAGACAAATGGGACATGTCATGGAGACCTGATCCAATGGAGCCGCCCTATATCTATATCTGGGGTAACAAGTACGAACCGGCAGAGATCAAGCCCACTCTAGAATATAGAGTTCCGGGTGCTACAGAGATCAAGTACATGAAAGACTTGATTCCAGTGCTACCCCAATGGGACAGATGGGAAGAACTAACACCTATAGATAAGTCTAAAGGGTTCGATTTCTCATGGAGACCAAGTCCATTAGAACCACCTTATATCTATGTATGGGGTAACAAGTATGAGCCGGGCGAAGTTAAATCTACATTAGAATATACTGTTCCTGGTGCTACAAAAATCAAGTACATGAAAGATTTGATTCCAGTGTTACCTCAATGGGACAGATGGGAAGAACATACACCCGTAGACAAGTCAGCAGAGTTTGACTTTGCGTGGCGTCCGGATCCAATCGAACCTCCATTTATCTACGTGTGGGGTAACAAGTATGAACCTGCTGAGATAAAACCAACTCTGTCATATACTGTTCCAGGAGCTACTGAGATCAAGTACATGAAAGAATCAGTACCCGTAGTTCCTCAATGGGACAGATGGAAAGAACTGATCCCAGTAGACAAGACAAAAGATTTTGATTTCTCTTGGAGACCAGATCCAATCGAACCTCCGTTTATCTACGTATGGGGCAACAAATATGAACCCGGTGAGATAAAACCTACACTAGAGTATAGAGTACCCGGTGCAACTGAAATCAAATACATGGAAGAAGCAGTGCCTGTCTTACCACAGTGGGACAGATGGCATGAACACACTCCGGTAGACAAGACAAAAGATTTTGATTTCTCTTGGAGACCTAGCCCACTAGAGCCACCATTCATGTATGTCTGGGGTAACAAGTACGAACCCGGTGAAATGAAGCACACGCTTTCATATACTGTTCCCGGTGCGACTGAAATCAAATACATGGAAGAAGAAGTACCTGTCTTACCCCAATGGGACAGATGGGAAGAACATACACCTGTAGACAAGACAAAAGATTTTGATTTCTCATGGAGACCAAGTCCGATAGAACCTCCTTACATATATGTATGGGGTAACAAGTATGAGCCAGCAGAGATCAAACCCACCTTGACATACACTGTTCCTGGTGCTACTGAGATCAAATACATGGAAGAACTTATTCCAGTATTACCACAATGGGACAGATGGGACGAACATACGCCTGTAGATAAGACACTAGATTTCGACTTCTCTTGGCGTCCAGATCCAATCGAACCCCCGTTTATCTACGTATGGGGTAACAAGTACGAGCCAGCAGAGATCAAGCCCACATTAGAATATAGAGTTCCAGGTGCTACTGAAGTTAAGTACATGGAGGACTTGGTTCCTGTACTGCCCGAGTGGGATAGATGGGAAGAACATATCGCAGTAGATAAAACAAAAGGATTTGATTTCTCATGGAGACCCCATCCAATAGAACCACCTTATATTTACGTATGGGGTAACAAGTACGAGCCAGCAGAGATCAAGCCCACGCTTTCATACAATGTACCTGGCGCTACTGAAATCAAGTATATGAATGATACCGTAGTAGATGTATTGCCTCAATCAGGTAGATGGGAAGTATTGGAAGAAGTAATTGAAGACAGTTTTGATTTCTCTTGGAGACCAAGTCCATTAGAACCACCGTTTATCTATGTGTTCGGAAACCACCTATACGAAGGCGCAATCATGCCTACGTTACGTTATCATGTGCCCGGTGCAACAGAAGTCAAATACGTAGATGATCTAAAACCACGACTAGCTCCTAAGCCCGAGTTATTTGAACATCTAGAAGACTCATACGGCATCGATTATTCATGGAGACCGGATCCAACATCACCACCTTACATCTATGTATGGGGTAACCAGTGGAACAAACCAGAAGATAAAATCAGTATTCAGTTCGTTGTTAAAGGCGCTACTGAATACAAATACATGGAAGAACGTGCTACACGTAAACGATGCATGGAAAACTGGGTTACACCTGACAACGTAGATCAGGACAGTTTTGACTATAGTTGGGAGCCTAATCCCAAAGAGCCTGCGATGATTCACGAATTTGCTACTCAGTGGCAAAAAACGGGAGGTCCTTGCTATATAGTAGAGGGGGCAACAAGCAGGAAGTACGAAGATGTTATCAAAGCTAAAGTTTTACCTACGAAAGATAATTGGAAGATTCCTCAAAATATCTTGGTTGATAGTTTTGATTTTAGTTGGCATCCTGATGCTACTAGCCCACCTTACATATACCACTTTGCAACGCAATGGGCGTTAAGTGGTGGTCCTATATACATGACTCCCAAAGCAGAGGAAGTCAAGTACATAGATGATCAGACTGCAAAAGCACTAGCTTGTAAAGATAACTGGGAATACGATCCTAAACTTATTGATGAAGCTGAGTTTGATTTCTCTTGGCATCCGTATGTAGAAGATCAGCCGTACATCTATCAGTTTGGTACTCAGTGGCAAAAGACAGGCGGCCCAAGATACGTCACACCTGGAGTGCATGAGAACTCTCCTGTAAAATATATCGATACTAGAATCTTAAAAGCAAAACGCTTACCTGATCCTAAGAGATTTAAAGTTCTAGGTGCTACAGTAGCAGATTTTGATTATAGCTGGCATCCAGATGAGACTGAAGAACCCTTCATTTATCATTTTGGTAACAACTTATATCCTGCTGAGATTATGCCTACTGTAGAATACAGAGTAGTCGGCGCAGAACAAGTTAAGTATGTACATGATGTAGTTGCTAAATTAGGTGAGAACAAAGAACACTGGGAAATCCCTGATGATATCGATGATACAGGATTTGATTATAGTTGGGTGCCTAATCCCAAAGACCCTGCTTACATCTATGAATTTGCTACACAATGGCAAAAGACAGGTGGTCCTCGTTATGTCGTAGAAGGTGCAACCGAAGTAAACTACGTTGATAATCAAAAAGTAAAACGATTACCTAGCAGAGATAACTGGACTCTAGTAAACAAGATTGACGAAGAAGCGTTCGATTGGTCTTGGCATCCAGACGCAACATCACCCCCATATACTTATAGATTCCCCACTCAGTGGGCATTGTCAGGAGGTCCTGTATATAACGTAGAGGGTGCAAAAGAAATCAAGTATGTAGAAGATCAAGTTGCACGTGCATTACCTAATAAAGAAAATTGGGTTTTTGATCCTAAACTTGTTGATGAAGACGAGTTTGATTATAGCTGGCATCCTTATGTAGAAGACGAACCCTACATCTATCAGTTTGGTACTCAGTGGCAAAAGACTGGTGGTCACAAATACATGACACCCGGTGTACATGAAGGATCTCCTACAAAATATATCGACACAAGAATTTTAAAATCAAAGAGATTACCCAACCCTGATGCAAAAGAGTGGGGAGTGTTAAACAATTATCAGATCGAAGATTTTGATTGGTCTTGGCATCATGACGAAACTGAAGATCCGTTTGTATACGTATT
>Ga0099850_1000883_pt1 | contig 14013 bp, 15 predicted proteins | sample CB_VirMetaG_5_FD_79182 | JGI IMG/M metagenome (GOLD analysis project Ga0099850, IMG submission 79182) | Freshwater to marine saline gradient viral communities from Chesapeake Bay - CB_1508_1D Viral MetaG | ecosystem: Environmental > Aquatic > Marine > Coastal | place: USA: Chesapeake Bay... | reverse complement strand
TATTACATGACAATCTGACAATTGTTTTTGCTCCTTTATGTCAGTATTTTTTAAAATATTTTCTAGTACATCCCAGTAAACTTTATAGTTATAAATACCTACTAAACCTGGACAAACTAAATCATAAGACTTTGCACCTTTTTCATTAATGCATATCAAATCATTTTTTGAAGAAACATTTAGCGTTCTATACTGATCAGAATATTCTAACTCAACTCCTGTAACCCAATCATGATCTAATTTAGGTATATTATCACATATTATTGCGTCACAAACTTGAAATATAAATGGGCATTGTAAAAAATCTTTCGCACATTTCATCGATGCCAATAAACTTGACCCTTCTTTGTCATAGTTCTCAACTTCTACGAATTCAAAATTTCTATTTGGATAAGTTAACTCTAAAAAATCTTTAACTTGGTAGCCGTAATGCCCAAGTGTTATTACAAAATTAGTATCTTTACTATAATTTTCTATAATGTAAGATATGACTGGCTTATCACCAACTCTAACAAGAGACTTGTTAGTAAATTTTGTTAAATGTCCTAATCTACTACCAGTTCCACTAGTTGTTATCAATACTTTGTGCTCTACCATACATATCCTCTAATCTTACAATATCATCTTCACCAAAATAATCACCATTTTGAATCTCTATGAATATTAACTTATCTGTGCCTATATTTTTAATTCTGTGTTTGCATTCTATAGGAACTTTAATAACATCTCCTGCAGTAACATTCCTTGTTTTATCATCTAATGTGACTTCTCCTACACCTTTTACAATGCACCAAATTTCAGAACGTCTAAAATGATATTGGTAGCTTGGGCTTTGTTCGGGTTCTATGACAATTTTTTTTACTTTGCAGTACTCTTCTTCAAGAATGTTTTCGTATGTACCCCAAGGTCTTTTCTCTTTAAAATTTTTCATATTATCTCCGGATTTCTATTAACTGCACCTGACACTTCGAAACCTGTTGTATATTTTTTGTCAATGTAACTTATTTTATTATATGTTGGTCTTACTCTTATGTTAATGACGTCCCTATAACCTTCTATTATTGGATTAACTCTATGGATTGCATCATTATTAAAGCAATATGTCGTACCAGTATCTCCAAAGACTTTTACAGTGTCAAAGTTATTTGTTGCTAACATATCACTGACTTCAGTCTCCAATCTTGATCCATTTGGAGGTTTTTTCCAGTATTCTGTTCCACGTCTAGAAGGCTTTACCATTACGCCTTCTTTGTTTTTTTTATCGATGACATATTCAAAAGGTGAATTTTTCTCATTGACGTCATTTAGGTAGATGATATTCTTCATTATTGTGTCTGGATTATTATCGTAATGCCACAAATAAGATGATTGTTTTTTATTGACTTTTAGAGTTCTGTATATGTAGATTTTATCAACATAAAGATAACATCCAAACTTTTTCTTTTCTAAAAAAGGAACTAGTTCATTGCATATATTTGTTATATCGTCTTTATATTTCCAAAAATTATCATGTTTGACCATAATTTCTGTTGATTTTTTCTGTAATATATCAAAATCTTGATATATGCTTTTTGATATATTTCTAATGCTCTTGAGATAGTTTTTACTAAACAATTCTGTAGGTACTCTAAATACAGGTTGTCTATAAAAGCTTTCTGTGCTAGGTAAATCATTTAATTTTTCACATTTCAAATAATGATTTCTGCACTTTTCAAAATATTCTGTATAAAGCATTTTAAATTCCTTCTATTAGATAGAATAACATATAAAGTTGGCGCGATACCCACCAGAGTATGCATCATAGACATATAAAAGTCTAACTACTTTAAAGTATTTCTTAAGATTACTGTTAATCTCTGAAATTGGTAGCATCATCAAAGAATGATTGACAGGTGTCTCAAAAGCAAAATATTTACACATTTTTGATATTTTTTTCATGAATTTGTCGCTATTATTAAAATGAGGAAACATTTGGTGTATCACAGAGTTTGCTATAATTAGCTCAAAACTTTCTTTTGAATTTTCCACATACTTAATAGCATCTTCATTTTTAAAACAAATATTTTTTACTTCCAGTAAATCTTGTATATCACATGCTGTTTGATGGTCTTCTTTTGTTAATTCTATACCTATTACTTTTTCTGCACCCTGTAATGCAGAATGAAAACAGAAAAAACCTTGATTTGATCCTAGTTCTAAAACTTTCTTACCTTTAATTTTATTCAAAGGTAAGAAAGGTAATTTTCTATAGCTATCAAAAATTTTTCCATCAGAAGTGTAACCTTTGAAAGATGTATCTTTAAATTCAAAACCTTGATATAATTTTCCTTTCCACTTAATTTTACCATTATCTAAATTCATCATTTTATAGCGACTAATATATCGATTATAAGTTTCCTGTAATTCATTTTTACTTTTTTTACAATCAAAATAGCTTCGGGTATTGTCGAATTTAAATCTATGAAAGTCTAAAATAATTCCATTTCTCATATTATTTTTCTTGTACCATTCATCTTCAGGTAAAAGACCATATTTCTTTAGTCCAAAAATACAATTTTTAATGTCTTCTAGGTTGTTTTTTATATTACTTCTGACAAAATTAACATCGCAATCAGGAATAAAATTTATTTCGCTAAAGTTACTATTTAGACTTTTATCAATATTTTCAAGCAATAAAATTAATGTGTTATCTTTTAAAAGATGATCATATATTTTAGGAAATAGATTAAAATTTTCATCTTCATCTTGTAAGATTTTAAATTTTTTAATATTTTTATGACATTCTCTCAAAGTATTATATTTTTTATTCTCATGAATAATTTTGATACCTATTTTTTTGTTTAAAGGTACCCAAATAGCATCATCTCCTGATATAACAGACATTACCTTGTTATTGTGCTTTATTTCAAATTCTTTTCCTCCTAAGTAAACCTTAGACTCTTTTAAACTAAAAGGTAGTTCTTTTTCAATTACATATTTTTTAAAATTAATTTTTTCCATATCTATCCTTATTTTTATACAATTCTTATTGATTGATAATTATTTTTCTGTCACTAATTTTTAAAGAGTTGATTTGATAATCTTCGTATATAGAATCACCCTTGAAATGGGTTGTTGATATTTCTTCAATAATACAACCATTTTTTGTACTAAAAGAGTGTTTGACACCTCGTGATATCAATACTGGTTTACCTTTTTCTAAGTATATACTCTTTCCATTTAAGATAAGATTGCAATCTCCGTAAAGTAATTCAAAAGCCTCTTCCTTTCTAATATGGTGATGTGTAGGGTGTTTCTGACCAGGCATCATTACAATTAATTTTTTACAAAACTCTCTATTTATTTTATCTACGATTATAGCACCATATTTCTTAAAATTATTGATACCGTAATGACAAGATACTTCTAAAACATCTTTGACAGTAATCTCTATGTTTGATTTTTTAAATATTTTTTTGCAATATTCTCTAATACCATCTAATTTCTCAAAAGTTTCTTTATCCTCAATTAACGTGTCAATTAAAGGATGATCTTTTTTGATATTTTCTAAAACTTTTTTACCGATAATGTCGTAATAATTAGAAGCGTCTAATTGATTAGCTTGCACTGGAAGAGCAAAGTATATATCTGACTCTTTTAAAGTAGTGCCCTTTTCAATACTTTTCTTAAGATAGACTCCTCTTTTAAGAGACTTAAGCGTTACATGCTGTTTTTCTGATGTATTGTCAAATGCACTCAACAAAAGACTAATTTCATCAATTAATTTTGACATGTCATCAACAGTATTTGAATATTTATTGAGTTTGATATGTTCTGTCTCTACACCTACGTGTTTTTCAAGTATAGTACAACCCATAGCCACAGCATACGGAGACATACTCTTGGTTTTAGGAGACTCGTGAGTTGAAAATCCTATTTCAATATCAGGAAAATGCTTTTTAAGTAAATTAATTCTACTTAAATTAGTCATGTCAACAGGTGTAGGATATTCCCCTACACAATGCATAAATGCAAAGTCTCTCTCATTACTTTTGAATAAATTATATACTTTTTTCAAAGTTGCCATATCAGCGCCGGCTGTTGAGATGATTATTTTCTTATTAATTTTTGATATATCGTTTAAAAGAGGCCAATCATCAATTGAACAACTCGCAACCTTGACAACAGCAATATCAAATTTTGACAACCAATTTATTGACTCGTTATCAAAAGGTGTAGCCATAGATATTAGACCACAATGTTTGATATATTCTACAATTTCTTTAAATTGTGATTCACTAAGTCTTGTTTCATTAAATCTTTTCACAAATTTTAAATCAGACTCTTTGTAGTCGTCATGTATAAATGTGTCAAGTTGCCTGAATTGCAATTTAATAGCTGCTTTAATTTTTTTAATTTTAGCTAACTGTGCGAATTCTTTAATAATTTTTTTTGCATGCTCTACTTTGCCTTGATGGTTATTTGCCATTTCAAATACATATAACATTTCTATTTGTCTCCTTGTTGTCGGTAAATTGATTAACACATTTTAAATTGCCATTCGTAATCAATATCTAATGCTTCCATCTCGTGTATGGGGAAAAGTTCAATATCCCCCTTTTTACCAAAATCTCCCATCCATATCGATTCTCCAATTTTACTCATCTTTCCAGCATATAGACAATGAGCAGCTTCGTAAGTTTTTCCTACAAATTTTGTATTCATTACATCTTGACCTTCCGGCCATTCTGTAATTAAAGAAAAATCATCATTCCAAAAGTAATTTTTCTTCTCAATTACTGCAAATAATCCATCAGACTCAGTCTCTAAGTATCTTTTAACAAAATTATCAATTGTCTTATGGTTTAAAAAAGGTGTGCATGCGCTTACGAGAATGCAATATTTGTAAGGCAATTTGTTCCACCATTCGTACATCAACGACATAGGAGTACCTTCAGAATCAGCTGAAGCTTGTGATCTTTTAAAAATATTGACATTGTGATTATTACCAATATCTACTAATTCTTTTTCGTAAACTGATAGATAAAAATTTTCCTCACTAAAAGTTTCGCATTTTTTAATTTTTTCCAATGCTAAATCAACAAGTGTAGTACCTCCAAATTCTCTAATCATTTTCCTAGGTACTCTTTGGGATCCTAAGCGCGCTTGGATTACAACAGCAACATCTTTAATATTTTTATACATTAATACCCTCTTAATTTTTTACGAACTGGTAATTCATTTTTAGTTACCTTTTTTATTCCATCACCATAAGCTAATTCTAGCTCTCTAATACCTCTAACTAGTTTAATTAAACCTTGCGGTTCAACTGATGCCATGTGATCTGACCCCCACATTGTTCTGTCAAGTGTTATATGCCTTTCAATACAAGTAGCTCCTAAATAAACTGCAGCAACTGATGTTCCTAGTCTAAATTCATGACCACTGTAACCTACTTCACAACCGTATCTTTTCTTAAGAGTTTTAATACAGTTTAAGTTCAAATCTTCTAAATTAGCTGGGTAGGAAGAATTGCAATGGAGCATGACAACATCACAACCTGTCAGGTAGTTCATAGCCTTATCGATTTCTTCATAGTCAGACATTCCTGTAGAAAATATTATTTTCTTTTTAGTCTTCGCGCAAGCTTTCATTAGCTTTTCATTAGTAATCATTGCAGAAGGTATTTTTATCCATGGAACATCATAATTCATAATAAATTTTAAAGAATCCATATCCCAAGGAGACGCAGACCACTCAATTCCTTTACTCTTGCAATACATGTCAATTTCATCATATTCTTTTTTATTAAATTCTATTTTATGCTTATAATCTATGTATTTCATTCTACCCCAGGGCGTATCTCTCAATACAGACTTTTGATGATCAGGGACACAAACTTCTGGGTTTCTTTTTTGGAATTTAACTGCATCACAACCTGCAACTTTTGCTATGTCTATTAAATTTTTAGCAATTTCCAGACTTCCATTATGATTAATTCCTATTTCAGCAATAATGTAAGTTTTTTTCATTACACTTCCTCAATTCTTTTTGTTTTATCGCATATTAAGAGATCGTATGCAGGCTTGTCTCCTACAATTAAGTCGTGATACTTACATCCCCACGATTTTAACTGATTTTTAGTTACTTCATACCAATCAATCTTAGTAACTGTACCTCTTGCAGTCCAGTAAGTTATATTATTGCCTTCATCATATAAGCTATTTATTTTAGCAATGTTTTTAAAGTCTGGTATCGCATCTGGATAATTTCTCTCTCCATTGTAAAAACAGATCGTTTCATCAATATCAACATAAATTTTCATTAATATACTCATTAATTTTATTAGAAATATTATTTTTATTTAATACTAACTTATTTTTATGACTTTTACATAATTTTTTTTCTAAGCTTTTTATACTTTTGCAATGAAAAAAGTTAAGGTAGTTTTCTTCGCAGTAACGTTGTAATTCAAGAGCCCCCTGCGTCTTATAACCTATTAGTAAAGTTAAGTCTGAAATTATTGGTAAGTAGCACAAAGAACTAGGAAAATATAGATCTTTTTCTATAATCATATCAGGTTTTACTGAGATGTAATTTGTAAATCCATTTTCTTTATCAAAAGGATATCCTTTTTCTCTCTTTTTTACTATTGTATAATATTCTCTTGCTTTTAAGTGATCAAGTACATCATTGACTATTTTGACATTGTCGTTGTTCCATTTTATGATAGATCCAGATATTTGATCAGATATCCAAGACTCTGGTATAAAGCAAACTTTTTTAAAATAATTTAATGATTTGTTGAAAGTTAAATTAGTAATTTCTTTTGATAAATTTATATAGTCATCCCATATCCTACCAAAATAAATAGAATTAATTCCTGTTTTCTGTTCAAAGTGTTCTTCATCTTCCTTGTGTCTAAGTACATTAAGAACAATGTTACTTTTATCTAGGTAAGACTTTTGTAAATTGTTTATTCCATCTTTACCCCATGGAAAATAAATTAATTTTGATTTACCGGTATCAGGTAACCACAATGGGTACTTGTGATATACATCTTGAATAAAAATAAATTCAGGTTTATTTTTTAGATAGTGTGACTTGTATATTTTCTCGTCTTCGTCCCTGTATATGTTCATCTTGTAATTACCCGCTATGTGCGTGTTTGCAAGTATTGAATTCATAAAATTTGTCAATTCACAATTTTCATAATAGTAAAATTGCTTTTTCTTATATACAATATCAAAAATGCATATCCAAACGTCTTCTCCTCTTTTTAATAAGTCTATCATAGGGGGTAGCATATCTTGGAAATTTGTCATGCCAAAGAAAAAGAATGCACTTTTCATTTATGTTTTTCCTTAATTTTAAAATATAAGTCTCTGTACTTTTTATACAACTTCGGAATATCATCTTCATGAATATGAGGATAATTGCTATCTAGATCTTTAAAATCTAAAAAGCTCATTGTTTTTTTAGATCCGTTTTTGTTAAAATATTGGCTGGCAGTGCTTATTGCTATTTTGTATTCGTCAGGTAAAGTATTTAAGTACCTATTGTCATAGAGGTGTTGGTGGTTTCTAGAGAATCGATTAATAAAAACATTACAAACTTTGCTCGGAAATTGTTCGTATTCATGTAAATTTGTAAATATGTTAACATTCTTACAAGTAAATTTATCTGGCATACTCTCTAAATATCTTCCGAACTGGGTTTCAGGTTTTTGATTATCACCAATACAGCTAGGATTAAGTACTAATTCTTCAAGCGTGTCTCTCTTAAAAAAAGAAGGTGTACCTCCTCTAAAATTATTCATAAAATAATCAAAAAACTTTCCTGTTATATTGCTTAGCTCTTTATTTGACTCATAATATTGTATTAAATCAATTAATCCATCAAATACTAGTCTGTCAGCATCACTCCTTATGAAGTAATCAAAATTACTTTCAACAGCCAATTCTGCAAATTTTAAGTATTTTTTATGAAAAGATTCATTATTTTCGATGTTAACTATGTTTTCAAAACCTAACTGATGGAAACAGTAATTACTCAAATCTTTAGTTCTTTCGCCTGTAACAAAATTAAAAATTAAATATTTGTTTAAATCTGTCATTTTATCCTCTATTTTTGTTGACTGAATTAATTACATTGTCAATTATAAAATTTGAATCTTTTGAATTAATCCACCATCCACAAGGTATTGATATCTGATGTTTTGCGAAATATTCAGTTTCAGGCAACGTTTTAAAACTTGCATTAAAGCATGTATAATTGTGATTAGGAATATGAACTAATCCTGCGTTTATTCCTTGCATATTTAAATGCTCCAATACGCTATCTCTTTTTACACTTTCATGAAGTATTGCTGTATATACCCAGTGACTGGATTTTGCTTCTGGTAAGACTTTTATTGGTGTTATGAGTTTATTACCTTCTATTGCACTATCATAGATTCTAGCATTGGTTTTGTGTAAGTCTACAATCCTATCGTAGTGTCTGATTTGACTGTTACCTATAGCTGCTGATATGTTGTTCATGTGAAATTTATAACCAGCTTCAATAATGTCAACCTCCCAACGTTGACCTTTCCATTCTCCTTTTTCATTTTTTGTAGCTTCTCTATCTAATCCAAACCATTTTAATTTTTTACCTCTATAAAAATCTTCCTCATTATTACAGACTAAAGCACCTCCATCACCACAGGTAACATGTTTAATTGCTTGAAAACTATAACAAGTAAAGTCTGCTACGTGACAGACATGTTTTCCTTTAAATTTAGAACCAAAAGAATGTGCTGCATCTTGAATTAACTTGATGTTTTTATCATTGCATATCTTTTGTAGTTTTATTAAATCGCAAGGATTGCCTGCCCAATTAACACAAATGACTGCTTTTGTTTTAGATGTTATAGAATTTGCAACACTTTCAGGAGAAATATTACCTGTCCGACTATCAATGTCAGCCCAAACTACATTAGCACCTAGATTTAAAATAGGTGTATTTGTAGCTACACACGTCATTGAAGTCGTCACAACGTCATCCCCATGAGATACACCTGATAGTTTTAATGCAAGTGTTAAAGCAGATGTACAGCTATTCAAAGGAATGACGTTGTCGTGGTTAAAATATTCTATTAAAGAATTTTTAAATTTTTCTACTTCCTCACCTTCATTTAAAAAACCTGACTTTAAAACTTTTTTTAAATTTTTTAGTGACTCATTAACATCAATGTGGACTTTAAACATAGGATATTTCATTTTTACTTCCTTATTTCTTCTATTGACTTTCCTACAAATTTTTCAAAAGGTTTGTTCAAGATATTTAAATCTTCCAATCTTCTCTTTAATTCTTCTTTTTTCATGACAGACATGTTACTCTTCATTACGTTTTCTAAATTTGAGAAAGGCATATTATGTGCAGACTCTATTATACGGTATTTACCTTTCACTCTACAACGCATTGACTCAGACTCATTAATTAAGTCTTCATGAAGCTTTTCTCCAGGCCTCATTCCAACATATCTCACTTCCTTTTTAGATATATCTGAAAATATTTCTGCTAAATGTTGTATTGACATTGCAGGTAGTTCAGGTATCCAAGTTTCTCCTGTTTTTCCATTGATAATTGCAGCTTCAATCAAATCAACACTCTCGTCTAAAGTCATAACGTATCTGGTCATTCTTTTATCAGTTACAGTTATAAAATCATTATTTTCTGATTGATATTTGAATAAGGGTATTATGCTACCTCTTGACTCGAGAACATTTCCGTATCTTACAGCTACGAATTTAATGTTTGATTCGATTGTAGAACAAGAAGTTACAATTCTTTCCGCTATTGACTTACACATACCATACACATTAATAGGCGAACATGCTTTGTCTGTGCTTACCATAAGAACTGTCTTTATGAATTTAAACTTGCTGACATTACCTTTTATGCAGTCAATAAAATTTTGAATTCCTAAAATATTAGTCTTTATGCTTTCACTTGGCGATCTTTCACATACATCTACGTGCTTTAATGCTGAAGCTAATATGATTTGTGTAGGTTTAAAATTTATTATGGACTCTAAGCACCTTTGTTTATCTCTAATATCGCCTATAAAAAATTTTAAATTTTTACTTTTAATTTGATTTTTGATTGTCCAATGTTTTGATTCATCACGAGAAAAAACGCAAACTAAATTATCATTAACATATCTTTTAATAAGGGTCTTTCCTAAGGATCCTGTCCCACCTACTATTAATATTCTTTCATTATTCATATTGACTCCTAAGTTTTAACAGAGTAACAGAAGGATAAACATTGAATGTTAATTTTTCAAAGAATTCTTTTATTGTTTCATCTGTTTCTAAAACTTTTTTTATTTTCTTTTTATTGTACTTTTTCATCCAACCTACTTGATCTCTATAGTCAGCGCCACCTTCAAAAATTAAAATACCTTCTGGTTTTAAACAAAATTTAGCATCTTCAATGATTTTTTGAAGTACTTCTCCACAATTCCCTATATCTACGTGAATTATATCAACAGAGTTTTCTTTGTAATCTTTCAAGACACTAAATGCTTCTTTCGTGTGGTATTTTACGTAATCATTTAAATTAAACTTATCTAAAGTTTTCTTAAACTCTTCTGCTTTTGAAGTTAAATGCATTCCTTTTTGCTTATCATGAAAATTAGTCTTTTTGTCATCTTCATCCCACAAATCATAGCACTCAATTACTCCACTGCTATTACACTCCTTCAAACCCAAACCCATATGAATAGAAGAATAACCTTTACAAGTTCCTAATTCAACTATTAATTTAGGGTCCATCATTGTCACCAAACCATAAAAAAAATTTCCATAACTCTCATTAATTACTTTTTTATTATAAGAGCTAAATATATTTTTAAAAATAAATTCTTTTTCATCTTTTTTCAACATTTTATATTTCCGACTTGATAGACTTAATCTCTTCCATTATTTCTTCGTAAGATATTTTTTTCATTTTCTTGATATTAGCTCCTGCCATTATTCTTGTTGATGTATTCTTGTCAAGCTTTTGATCTAAATGTGTTGTCACGCCTTTGTCTAATATTCCTACTTTCATTTGTAACTGTTCGTATTTTCTCATCATATATCCTTCTAGTTGATGAAGTGGACCATTATCATGATCAGGAATTATTTTTTCAAATACTGTTGTTCTACAAATATTTGGATAGTTATACCAGTGCCAATTATTTTTATAAAAGATCTTTTCACCTACTTCATAAGGTCCGGACCAAGATAATTTTTCTTTTGTTATGTTGTTGAAATGTCTTTGACAATTGCCTACATCTTTATTAGGATGATTTTTAAATTTATCGTATTTTTCCTTATCGTCATATTCATATTTTACAATTCTCAAGTATCCGCAGTCTTTATGATTATCTAAAAAATGATAACAGCTATCTAAAAAATTGCTACCATCTTCATAAAATAAAAAGTCATCTTCTAGATGACAAACGTATTTTGCGTTAATTTTTTTTGCCATTTGTTTTAATTTAGTGACTGCAACAAAATCATACAAGTTTTTATTAGAGAAATATATTTCATTAAATACGTTCTTTTTAGTCAATAAAAAATCTTTAACATTTTTTGATGATCCATTATCCCAAACATACAGAAACACATCATCTCTATCTTTAACAACTCGCTCTAGAGAGTTTATTGCTTTTTTTAGAGTTTCAAACCTCTTGGGCATTTTTTTGTCATCGCAAAAAGTTAAAAGTCCTATGCACAGAGTTTTCATCATTACAAACTTCCTTTATGATGCAGTCTACTTTATCAATTGATTCCTTCCAATTATACAAAAAACTATCATTTTTTACAAACTGTTTGTTTTTTAAAATTTCTTCTAGATCTTGAAAATTTGAAAAACAGTGAGACTTTCCTGCAAATTCAACACATCCTCCACCGTTGTTGTGAACATAAGTAGGAAGACCACACGATAAGCTCTCAAGAATGTGATTTGGCCCTGGGTCAAATCTTGAAGCACTTACGTACACATCATATTTCTTAATTTCTTTATAAAGATCTAAACCATGCAAGGGCTTGATTATTTTTGTGTTTTTAAAAGTTCCCCTCTCTCTTCCTATGTAAGTAAAACTATAATTACTGTTACTACCTACAAATTCATCAATTTTATCATATATGTCAAATCCTTTTAAAAAATTATTAGACCAGTGGTGAGTAACAATGTTTAGTTTTCCATTTTTAATTTTTTTTGGTGTGTCACTTCCTGTTTCAACACCATTAATTACCACAAAATTATTTTTACAGTGCCAGCCTTTTTCTAAGAAATAATTTTTCATCCACTCAGAAACAAATATGGTTGCGTCTAAATACTTACTGCATTCAATTAGCATATTGTCAACGTCATCTGTTCCTTTTCTTGCATCACAGTCATTGATTCTTTGTATTATCTTAGTTTTTGGATATCTGTTTTTGTATGCAATTGCTTCGTTAATTGATATTTTTAAATCATCATACCTTGGATTCATTATAAAAAACGCATCAATTCCCTTCTGATATCTGTGTACAATGTTATATCCTAATGCAGGAAGATTATTGCACATCGATGTAAGAAACAAATTTCCACCTCCCCAAGGACCTTCAACAGGTTTTCTATTAATTAAAACTTTCACTACAAAAACTCCGGGTGATGTGCATTTTTAATTTTATCTAAAAATTCATTCAAACTATCACCTACACAAAGGTGTGGACACTTATGAACATTTAGATTTTCTAATATTTTTTTTCTTTTATCCCCGTGCCAGATATTATAAAAGCTTTCTTTTTTGATGTTACCTATCCACCCTTCTTTGTTTCCTGTTAAAGAACAGCATATATAAACATCACCTGTTGCAGTAATAGTAGTTGCTTTAAAAGATTGTGCATGACATATATTATAGCTTCTGCACGTTCCTTTTCCTTCTAAAATCTTACTATATTTCCCTTCATCTATGATTACACTGAATTTTTCATCTTCATACGACCTAGCTTTTTTAAATATCTCACTTAGTTCTTCCGGATCAACTGATTTATAATCATATAAAAAACCAAAACTTGGTCTAAGTTGTGCATAATCAATTTTTGATTCTTTGCAAACTTCAATAAATTTATAAAGTTCTCTATCCATTTCTGGGTATTGGTTTGTTATATAACCTGCGCCTATTGTCGTATCGTATTTATACATTCTTTTTAAAGTAGAGAGTAATTTTAAATTTTTGACTGTTCTATTAAAATCAGCTGTTTTTCCGTGTGTCTTTTTGTGTGTTGCTACACTATAAGCATCTAAAGAAACACGTATCCATGTGAACATAGGTAATAATATTCTCATATTCCACTTATGAAACATTGATCCGTTGCATATCAACCCAATTTTAAAGCCTTTTTTATTTGTCAATTCTATAATTTTATCAAATTGCTTGTGTGTTGTGGGTTCTCCTCCCCCGGTATAGTTTATTCCTCTGACACCACACTTTTTTAGAGAGTTTAGTAAATCTTCAAACAAATCAAAATTTAAACTATTGTTATCATTGTGAATTAATTCATAATCTATGCATCCCGGACAATCATGATTGCAAACATTGGTTAAATCTATTTTTACAGTTATAGGTCCAAGAGTATCGCCTGTATCAAACCATTGTTCGTATTTTTTGGGATGATTAAGGACTTTATTGGATTTCAGGAAATTCATTTTTAATAATCACATTTTTTAAATGTACCCGGGGTTTGCTCTTCATATAGTAAAATTTTTTCTTTATTTTTAAAAATATTTTCTATTATACTTTTTTTAGATTTGCCAGGTATCGGTTCTTTATGAAATTCAACAAGAAGAATGTCAACTTTTTGGATAGAATTTTTCTCAATCATACGAGGTAATACTTCATATTCTGCACCTTCAATATCCATTTTAATTACTAAATATTGTTCTTCATTGTTTATGTTTAAACTTTCTATAAAATCGTATATGTCGATACAATCAATTTCATATTGTTTAATA
>Ga0099850_1000880_pt1 | contig 14030 bp, 9 predicted proteins | sample CB_VirMetaG_5_FD_79182 | JGI IMG/M metagenome (GOLD analysis project Ga0099850, IMG submission 79182) | Freshwater to marine saline gradient viral communities from Chesapeake Bay - CB_1508_1D Viral MetaG | ecosystem: Environmental > Aquatic > Marine > Coastal | place: USA: Chesapeake Bay... | reverse complement strand
TCTATAAAAATATTATTAATTCTAATTGTCTACAAATAAGACCACCACAAATATTTTTAATTACTGATATTATTGGAAGTTACAAAGATTATAACAATAGAAATACTACTATACTTAAAATTAAGTCACCTGTTTATCCCTCTTTTAACGGTTATACAGTAGCCACAGGTGTTGAAGGAAAAGGAATTTAAGAATGCCTAGTACTTATACTTCTAGAATTAGATTAGAAAAACAAGGTGATGGAGAAAATCCTAATAGTTGGGGTACTATTCTAAATCAAAATGTTATTGATCTAGTAGATGAGGCTATTGCTGCATACACTACCATTACTGTTTCTAGTGCAGATGTAACCTTAACAGCTAATGACGGAACGTCAGATCAATCTCGTAGTCCTTTTTTAGAATTATCTGGAACTGTTTCTGCTAGCTTAAATGTTATTGTTCCAGAAAAATCTAAAGCTTATATTATTAACGACAAGACTACCAGAGAAAATTCAGCAGTAATTACTTTGAAAAGTGGGTCAGGCTCTGGTTCAGGATCAACAGTTGCAAGCGGCAGCAAAAAAATGTTTTTCTGTGATAGTGTTTCTGTTTATGGTCTTGATTATTTAACTGCTGATACAACTGCTAGCTTTGCAAAACTATCTTCGGCTAATACTTTTACAGATACTAATACTTTTAATAAACCTGTAACCTTTGCATCTGCGGTGGGCTTTGCTACAAGTGTATCAGCCACTAGTATATATACAACCTCTATTGCGGCTGATTCAGCAGTTGTTTCTAATGCAGTTTTAAATATTGTTAGTGTAGCAGGAAGTGCAACATTTAATTCACAAGCTACGTTCTCTGGTCAACTTGTAGTCCCACCTGTTACTCTAACAGAAGCAGCATCAATTGCTCTTGATCTATCAACAGCCACTACCTTCTTTGTTTCTTTAACGGGTAATAGAACTTTGCAGAATCCATCAAATGCATTGCCGGGACAAAGTGGATATATCTATGTATTTCAGGATAACACTGGAAGTCGGACACTATCATACGGAGATAGTTATAATTTTCCTGACTCAGAGATTCCTGTTTTATCTACAGTAGCTAGTGCTGTAGATATGTTGGTTTACAATGTTAGGGGTGTAAGTGCAATTGATATGGTTTTAGTATCTTCATTTGGATAAAAACATATGCCATCTACTACTTCAAAATTAGAGAAATTAAATTTCAAGCCGGGGTTTCACCGAGAGTCTACTCAGTATTCTGAGGAGGGGAAGTGGTTTGATGGTGATCGGGTCAGATTTAGAGAAGGTAAACCTGAAAATTTAAGGGGATATCAAAAATTTATTGATAACTCTTTTATTGGAATAGCAAGAGATTTGCTTGCATGGACAAATAATAATACAGAAAAACTTTTAGGGTTTGGTACTGAAAGTAAATTATACGTTGTATATAATGATTTTCCTTATGATGTAACACCGATTGTCAGCACTGTTAGTATTGGAGATTTAGGAACTGGAGGAAGTTTCAATACTGCTGCTGGATCACCTTTAATTGAAGTTAGTTCTAATAATAATGGTCGAGCCGTTGGTGACTTTGTAGAATTTTCTAATACATCTATTAATGGATTTGGAACAGATGGCTTAGACTTTTCTGCCTCTTCTTTTGGTGGTCCAACCTTTGAGGTTGTTAGTGTTCAAGGATTAAATAATTTCTTTATTAGTGTAACTAGCGTAGCTACTAGCACTGAAACAGATCAAGGTAGTGGAGTTGCATTCTTTTTATTAGCATCAGGTAAGTCAAATCCTATTCAAGGATTAGGATATGGTGCTGGTGTATATAATGCAGGTGCTTCTGCAACAGGAGAAAGAGCTTGGAATAGCCCGGCAGAATCTTCTAATATTGTTTTCTTAGGGACACAGTGGTCTTTAGATAACTTTGGTGAAGATTTATTAGCTGCTAGAGCGGGAGGACAATTAATTCACTGGGATGCTACGGCTAGTTTAACCCCTGTTAGAGCAAGTATTGTACCAACATCTCCAGAGCAGATAAATAGCATTGTTATTTCTCCCAACGATAGACATGTTATTGCTTTAGGTACGGAAGAGTTTGCAACATCTGTATTTAATCCATTACTAGTAAGATGGTCTGATCAAGAAAGTTTTTCTAACTGGACTCCTTCAGTTTCTTCTACATCAGGTGAGCTACAGTTAATTGATGGTACTAGAATTATAGGAGGTGTGCGAGGACGTAATGCTATTCTTATTTACACGGACAATGCTCTATATACTTTACAGTATGTTGGTCCTCCGTTTACTTTTAGATTAGCTCAAGTCGGTACGAACTGTGGTTTAATTGGTCCACATGCTGCAATTGATGTTGGTGGTAGAACATTCTGGATGGGCGATACTGATTTTTATGTCTTTGATGGTTCGGTTAAAAAATTAGATTGTACCGTTAGAAGATTTTTATATGATGATTTTAATATGACTCAAAAGTCTAAAGTATTTGCAGGACTTAATTCTGAGTTTCATGAGGTTATTTGGTTATATCCTAAAGAAGAATCAAATGAACCTAATGGTTATGTAATATATAATTATATGGAAAATACTTGGGTCTACGGAAGTAATTTTTATACTACCTATATTGATGATTCTATTTTCCTTAATACGGTAGCAACTGGAGCAGTAAGCGGTACAGTTTCAACAACTAACCCACAGTACCTTTGGTTTAATGAGCCAACTTCTGTTTTCTCTGGTGATGGTCAAGCATTATCTTCTTTTATTGAAAGTGCTGATTTTGATATGGGTGATGGTGATGATATTATGTTTATGGATAGAATTATTCCTGACTATGATATCAATCAAGGGACAATTAAATTTTCTTTAAATGTTAAAGATTTTCCTTCAGATCCTACAACGGAAGTAGGCCCTTTCGATATAACAAATCAAACTAGAAAAATTGATATGAGGGCTAGGGGTAGACAGGCTAATGTTAGAGTATCAACGTCTGATATTAATACGTCTTGGAAATGGGGTAGTGTTAGAATAGCTATGCAACCAGCAGGTAAACGATAATGTCTTTTTCATATCCTAACTTTAATGTTAATTATAATATTACTGATGAAGAATTAATTCAACTATATAATTCAATTAATACATGGGCATCAGAAATAAAATTTTTATTGGAGAGTAGAGACATAGAATTAGATGCTAGACCTTCAACTAAAATTTACTCTGTTGTAACTGTCACAGAGATAGGTAGACCTCAAAGTGGTTATGTAGCATACTCAGCTAGCTCTGGCAAGTTTAAAGGTTATGTAAATAATGCTTGGGTTGATTTTCACTAGTTTTGCATGAAACTAATTTTTATTGTATAATATATAAAATATAACTTGGAGAATTATAGATGGTAGCGATGATGAATCAAGATGCTCCTTATAGCGGCATAGCTGGATTGATGGCAGCAAAGGGACGTTATGGGGATACAGAACTTTTGCATGTTAGACCTGATGAGCTTGCTGGTCTTGCTAGCGTAGGTCAGTTGACTATTAATCCTGATACAGGACTACCTGAAGCATTTAGTTTTAAATCACTGTTGCCAGCCATAGGTGCAATTGCTGGTAGTGTATTGCTTGGTCCCGGCATTGGCACAGCTATTGGAAGTGGTGCTTTCGGTGCTGGAATTGGTGCAGGTGTTGGTGGATTTGCTGGTGGACTTGCAGCAGGTCAATCACCAACTCAAGCTCTTATGGGTGGTTTAATGTCTGGTGCTACCGCTGGTATTATGACAGGTCTAATGGGTCCAAGTCCTGCCGATATTACTTCCGGACTTCAACCGGATAAAGTAGCAACTGCATCACAACAAGTTGTTGCTGGTGCACCTGTAACACCTGAAGCAATATCTACATCGATGGTACCTGAGCTTTCTGGATTGTCTGGTACTGTAGCCCCGATGGAGATACAGTCATCGCTGGGCAGCTTCAATGATCTTTTCGGACCAGATTCTCTTTTACGATCCGTACCAACTCAAGCTTCCAACGCAGGTCAATTTGTAACACCATATGGAACAGTAGCGGCAGCACAAGGTGCAACACAGACGGCAGGTATGTCGGTAGGAGAACAAGCACTTGTGAATTCTGCTCGACAATCAGCAGGTCTCCCGTCGGTAGGAGAGCAAGCACTTGTGAATGCTGCTCAACAATCAGCAGCACAACAAGTAGCGACTTCACCAGTGCCACCTGAGTTTTTTGCTGGCAATCAAATGGTTAATGTTAATTCAGACCTAGCTGCCCAATCTGGAACGTCAATTAACCGCCCATTTTTGCCGGGTAACGTTTCAGCAAAAAGAGTTATTACAGACTTTGGTATTAATGCAGTAGAGCCTACTCAAGCAGCTTTAAAAGAAACAGGTCAAGCTCCGTTAGGAACTATGGATATTGCTGGAGCTTTATTAAAAAGACCATCAACCTATACTCCTCTAGCATTTCCTATAGTAGAAGCTGTAATGACTCCTCCAGAATTTAATACTAGTCAAGATGAAGGTTTAGCTGCATTAGAAAGCACATATACTCCTAGAGATTTAAGACTAACTGGTGGTGAATTTACTCAAGGAGATTTAAGTCAAGAGGATTATACTAGACTTGCTTTAGAGGGTGGACTTCAATCACCCTTAACACCATTTAGATATGAGGAAGAAGATACTGTTACATTAGCTGAAGGTGGAACACCAGAAGCAAAAGAAGTTGATACTCAGGTTGAAGAAGATACTGTAGCATCTGAAGAGAAAAGAAAAGAAGAAGAGATACTTCAGAAAAGAAAAGCAGCATCGGAGGTGGATAAATTTATATCTAATACGGTAGGAGGGGCAGCATTAGGAGCTTTGGTACAGGGTGGATTGAATCAAAACCCTGCTGCTACTGCAACTCCATATGGTCAAGGAGCACAACCAATTAATACAGGAGGTAATTTTGGATTTAATCAAGGCGGTCTTGTTGGCTTGTCTAATGGTGGCAGCACCAGCACAGGCTCAAAAAAAAATTCTTTTAATCAAAGACAGGAACTAGTTTTTAATTTCTTTAAAGAGAAAGGATATCCTGATGAAAGCATAGCTGCTATAATGGGAAATATAGCAGTTGAGGCACCTACCTTTAAATATTCTGAAAAAGAAAAAGGAGGAAAGAAAGGTAGAGATCAGGGAATTGGTTTGTTTCAGTTTACAGGAGGTAGACAAGACGATTATAAAAAATATTTAAGAGATAATAAATTATCAGATAATGCTATTAATCAACTAGAGTATGTTCATGAGCAAATGACTAGTGATTCTAAAGATGAACTTTCTTATGATGTTGGTGTTAAAAATAGAGAAAGACTAAGAAAAGTTTTACTAGGTAAAGGAATGGGAGCAGTAGAAGACAGGGCAAAATTGATATCAGACATTTTTCTTCGTCCCGGCAAACCTCATATTGAAAGAAGAATGGAAGAAAGTTTAAATATGTATGATATGATTCCTCGACAAGATAAAGTAGGAGGAGGACTTAGCCCTTATTTTGAAGGTAAAGTTATTGGTCCCGGTGATGGACAATCAGATCAAGTTTTATTTGATGTAGAGGGTAATGATCCAGATATGGCGTTGTTAAGCCCTGATGAATATGTTATACCTGCAGATGCGGTGGCTATGATTGGTAGTGGATCATCTAATGCAGGTGCAAAGAAATTAGATGGCTTTGTTAAAAATATAAGAAAAAAAGCTACAGGAAAAACAAAACAACAAAAGCCTATTAAGCAAGGCTTAGAATCATTTCTAGCATAGGATGAAATAAATGGTAGTTCTTACTGGTGATCAACAACAGTATTTACAAAATACAGGCCAGACTTCTTCCACAGGTGTGGGTAGTGGTTTGGTACAGCCAACAGCAATGCCTACAGCTACGGTGTCACCTTCCGTAACTCCCCCAGTTCTTTCTCAACCTATTAGTCTTGTTAATAGAACTCCTCAAGGACCAGCACCTCAAACTTCTTTGCAAACTCCTTTAAGTTCTTTACCTCCTACTTCAACAAGCGGTAAGGGAGGTATGGGTGTGCCAGCACAACCCTCCCAACTATCTACTGGTATGTCTACTACATCAGCTTTGCCTACCTCTTTGCCATTTCAAAGACCAAATTTAGTTCAACGTAGTTCAACGGATGCTATTAATGCTTCAGTTCCACCTGTAAGATCAGGTAAAGGTGGTGGAACACCTGCTCAACCAACAGGAGTTAATAGTTTATTTTCTCCTTCTTATACTCCTACTGTATATGATACAGGTGATGCATACAGTGGATCAGATTATGTAGATGAGTTTTTTGATATAGGTTCAGGCAATACAGAATCTCTACAGGCGTTGTCTACAGCTATTCAACCGGGTGCAATTGTAAGTGCGGATGAGGAAGATATTGGTCCTACAGATGCTGAAATTCAGGAACCAAAACCGGGAGAACCACTTACTGGTTTAGACGACGATGATAATGATAATGATGATTAGGATAAATAATTGAAGTTAATTAAAATAGAACCTAATTGCCTTGAGGCTACTTGGCCTTATGTTGTTGAGTTTATAAAAAAACCATTAAAGAGAACACAAGGTGAAAGAAGTTTAAATGATATCTACCAAGAACTACTATCAGACTATTTACAATTATGGGTTGGTGTAAATGAAGAGGATGGAATTTTAGGTATTTGTATAACACAACTTATTATTTATCCACAATATAAAGTTTTGGCTATGCCTTATATAGGTACAAAACCACATACAATTCACAAATGGTTTGATTATGGAATGAGTGAAGATTCTCCAATTATTAAATTTGCAAGAGAACTAGGTGTAAAAAAACTTGAAGGATATGCTAGGGATGGTTGGTTAAAGTTTACACCTAAATATGATTTTAAAAAATATACAACAGTTATTACAAGGGAACTATAGAATGTCTGTAAAAAATATTGTTTCTAAATTATCTACTCCAGAAAAGATTGAGCTATACAATTGTTTGTATACTGATCTTGCTGGTAAAGGTATAGGAGGAGATACTGAACTAGCTCATGTCAATACTGAGGAAATGCAAGTTCTCCGAGACATGGGTGGGTCTGGTACAGTCAATCCAAATACAGGATTAATTCAGTTCATGGGTGGTAGTCCAGGTGGTTCTCCTGCACCTGCTCCCTCACAGTCAACCGTTACCAAAGAAACTATTCCTGAAGAATTAAAACCATATGTTACTGATGTTCTAGAAAAAGCACAAGCTCTTCAAGAAAGAAGAGAAGAAGAAGGATATGTTCCCTTTGCTGGTCCTCGTATTGCTAAATTTTCTCCAGAGCAGGAACAAGCTTTTGCGGGAGTACAAGCTCTACAGGGAGCAAGTCAACCATACTTTAGAACGGCAGAGGCATTAACAGCCTCAAGTGCATTAGCCCCTAATGCAGCATCTGTTGGTCAGTTTATGAATCCCTATATTCAAAATGTAATAGATATTCAAACAAGAGAGGCGGAAAGGGCGGCTGATGTTGAAAGACAACGATTAGCTCAAAGAGGTGTGGAGGCTGGAGCATTCGGAGGCTCTCGTCAGGCTATTTTAGAATCAGAAGCAAATAGAAATCTTCAGCAAAGACTTGGAGATATTCAAGCTAGAGGACTAGCAGCAGCATTTGAGGATGCACAGAACAGACTTGCACAACAAAGAAATAGAGAAAGAAGTGCTGGAACACAGTTTGCTTCTTTGGCTACTACAGTACCGGGACAAACTCTTAGAGAGCTAACTGCATTAGAAACTGTTGGAGCAACTAGAAGAAATGTAGGACAACAGGCTCTTGATATTGCTCAACAAGAATATGAAGTTGCTAGAACATTTCCTGAAAGAACTCTCCAAGATTATCAATCTATTATTAGAGGATACTCTGCCCCCATTCCAGCTAGTACTGTTCAGAGAACAACAGGAACTACAGCAACACCATCTGCCTTACAACAGATTGGTGGTCTTGGATTAGCTGCTCTTGGTACGGCTGGTGCATTTGGTGCATTTAATAAGAAAGAGGGTGGACTAGTGGGTCTTGCTGGTGGTGGTAAGATTGGAAAGTATTCTAATGGTAGAAGCATTGGTGGTCCGGGTATTTTTGGTAATGCTCAACAATATCAAATACCCTCTATTTCGGTTATTAATCCGGGTCCACAGTTTTTAGATCAAACTAGAACAGCAAAAAATCTGCAACTAGAAAGAATGAGAGAAGCATTTCAGGAAAGAGAAAGACTAAGACAGCAGCAAAATCCTTTGCTAGTGCCGACACAGACGCAAGAGAGTAAAGATTATTTAACAGCACTAAAAGGTATTGATTTTGCCAAACGAAAAACTGATGTAGAAGAAGCATATGCTAAAGAAGAAGGTGATATCGAAAGAGATAAGTATCTTGCCCTTGCTAAAGCAGGTCTAGGTATATTATCAGCAGACCCTGCAGGTAAAAACCCTCTTCAAACAATAGCATCTGGATTTTTAGAATCCAAAGCATTGGAGGATTTAAAAGATAGTTATAAAGATGAAAGAAAACTGTTAAGAGAACGAAGAAAAGATTTACAAGGCATTGAAGATAAGAAGCTAGCAAATATGGCTGGAGTGGCTAATTTAACACAGGCTCAAGCTGATGCTGTAAGAAAAGCAGAAATTGCTAAAATAACTAATAAAATGGGAACGCTTGATGATAAACAAAAATTAGCAGGAGCAGTTGGTAAAGCTACTGATAGTGTAGCTAATCTCTCTGTTAAGATAGGAGAAATTCAAGCAGATAGCAAATATAAGCAATCCCTAGCTTCTGCTAAGAAAGCTGATCAAACGTTACAAAATAAATTTCAGAGAGAAAAAGAGGCTTTGAAACAAGCTACCGAGCTTATTAATAGTGCTCCCTTTATGCAAACTTCTGAAAAGAAAAACATTGATGGTACTACATCTTTAGTATCACAAATTAATAAAAGTAATTTTAGAGGCACTTTTGGTCCTAAAGCGGAAGTACAAGCTGTAGAAGAGAACATAACACTTGTTAGGTCATTGATGGGTACACTGGCTAGAGAAGCTGGAGAGGACGGTGCTAGTATCTCTGTTGCGTTTGGTGGTAAAGTACTAAGAACTCCTAATATATTAGTTGATAGAAAAAAGATAGAACAATTATATAAGGAATTTTTAAAAAGGAAAAAGACTGTAGGTTCCTCGACAAAAAAGAGGCCGGATCCGCCAGACGGTTCGGTTCAAATTAATTAATAAATAGGAATATTAAATGGCTGAAATAACCTATAATCCAGAGAGTGGGATAGGACATAGGTTGGAAGGTAATAAGTATATTCCAACTGAAAAAGCAGTAAACCCCGACACAGGACAAGTGTATCTATATAATGGAAAAGAGTGGAAAGAGGTTCCTTCTAATCTTCTGAAACCTGAAGAAAAAAAAGAAGAGGCAGAAGTTCCTACTTTAACACCACCAACTCCTGCAGAGACTCCTCCTGTTCCTTCAGAAACTCCTGCTGTTACTACAGAAACTCCTGCTGTTACTACAGAACCTCCTGCTGTTCCTGCAGAACCTCCTGCTGTTCCTGCAGAAACTCCTGCTGTTACTACAGAAACTCCTGCTGTTACTACAAAACCTCCTGCTGATGCTGGAAAAGATAAGGTTTTTGGATTTGCGGGAAAGACTATAGGTGACAGATTTAGAGAATTATATGAAAAAGTTCAAAATAACACTGCTGCTCCCTATGAGATGGCAGAATATATTAGATTGTTTAATTCTTATTCACAGTATAAGGCAGCATTGGTTAATGCTATGGTGGCTAAAGATGTAGCATCAACACCTATTGAAATAGTCAAATCTCTGACAACATTTACATCACCTGAGGCAGCTAAAGCAATAAAAGAATCTCCTATTGGTGAAGTAACAAAAAAAATTAACGAAGTATTAGAACCTAATTTAAATGATGAAGAGCAATTAATTAGAGAGTTAATAGGGTTATCTACTATAGCTGGTTTAGGTAAAAAACTTTTTAAAGATGGATTAGAGTATATAGCAAAAAAAAGAGGAAAAGAATTTTCTGATAAAATAAAAAGAAGAGTAGCATTAACTGGTGCTGGTGCAGGTGCTACTCAAGGTATTGTGCAGTACACAGATTTTGATAAGGGAGAGCAAGCATTACTTGTTGAGTTTGCTACTAATGCTGACATGGGACTTGTAGAAAGTTTACCTGAACCTGTAGTTGAGGCATTTAAGAAGTTTAGAGTAAATCCAAATGATCCTGCTAGAAAACAGGAGTTTCTTAAATATATTGGAGCAATAGCAGATACTGCTGTTGGTTCAGCTTTGTTTTCAGCTATAGGATATAGTGGTAAAAAACTATTTACTAAACAAAACATTGCTAGGTTAAACACTGCTACAGGAAAGTTGCTTCGTCCAGTAAAGGATATTGCTGCCAAACTAAACACTTATGCGGGAAGACTATTACGATCTGATGCTAATCTTCCGCAACCTTTAGCGGATGCTGCAAGAAAAAGAACTAGAGCAGCAGCAGGTTATGAAATTGAAATTAAAAAACAAATAAAAGATTTAGAAAGATCAATTAAAGAAAATGATGTTGATGAAGATATTATAAATGAATATATAAATACAGGTGCTCAAAATAGACAACCTTATATTGATAGGGGTGTTCCTGAATCTGTGTTAGTTCAGGTAGATAATATTAAAAAACAAATTAAAGATAATGAAGAATTAATTAATACTCAATTAGGATTAACAGGTAAGGCAAGAATTGGAGTGAATAGAGATCAAAATGGTTTCTATTTATCTAGAACTTTTGAATCTGCTAACAATCCTAAGTATTATGCTGAAATTAAAAAAGCACTTCTAGATAAATCTCCTGATCCTGTTTTTCTTACGAAGGTAGAGAATGCCAGAGCATATCTTAGAAATCAAGGTGTTGATGCTAATGATGTTGATAGTGTTATTACTAGCATGGTTTATAGATTGTCTAAAGAAGATAGACCTCTAATAGATAAAATATTTAATGGCACTGCACAACAAGCGTATCGTCCTGCAACTTTAAAAGTTTTGAAAAGAAAACAAGATTTAGATCAACCTATATTGGATTTACTAGGTGAAATTAAATCTGGTAAGCAGAATCTTGCTACTAGCTTAATACAACAAAATAAATTAATAGCAGAATTAAAATATTTAAAAGATGTAGAAAAATTTGCTAAAGAAAATATAGGTAAGGACGTAGACTTGAAAGGTTTTTTTCCTAGATTACCTGCAGTAAAAACTACCTTTAAAACAAGTGATGCTGCAAATATTGAATTTGGTTTAGAGCAAGTTGCCAAAGATGCAATTGGAAAATTTGGCGGTGACTCACGAAAAATATTAAAAGATATTTATACAAGTCCTTATATGGGTAGAGCTATTAATCAAGGTCTTGATGTGTTTAATAGCTCTGGTAAATTTAGAGGCATCTGGGTTAATGCTGCATCATTAGCACAGGCAAAAGAAACTTTACTTGATCTACCTGCATATGCATTAAATCTTATTGGTTCTACTCAAAGTCTTGTTGCTAATGGTCATTTTCTAAATCCCGTTGCTTATAAAGCAGCAGTAAAAGAAATAGGAACTTTAGCAAACCAGCTTACTTTAAAAAATCCTAAAGCCGTTGAAAAATTAGCAAAGCTAAGATCGCTTGGAGTTATTGAGCAGGATGTTACAGGAGAATTGATAAAAGCTGGTGCTGCTCAAATGCAGAATGCCATTGGTAGAGTTGGTAGAGCTTATCAAAAAACAATGAGTAAGCTAGGTTCTTTGTATGGTCAACCTGATGCATACTTAAAATTAGTTGCTTTTGAAAGTGAGCGATCAGCTTTAAAGAAGATATTTAAAGAAGGACCATCAATAAATAATATTATGAGAGATCGTAATGTTAATCGGAGAGAAGCTAAAAAAATATATGATAATGATTTAGATGAAAGAGCCGCTAGATATGTAAGAGAAACTATGCCTACATACGGTGATGCTGCTCCAATAGCTAGAGAATTAGCTAAGACTCCTGTAATTGGTAACTATGTATTATTTCCTAGTGAGGTAATAAGAAATACTAAAAATATTTTAAAGACTAGTATGAGGGATATAACCGAGGGAATAAAAACAAAAAATCCTGCATTAATTGCACATGCAGCAAGAAGATTTGCAGGTGTTGGAGTTGCTGCTGGTGGTTGGGATATGGTTGCACATCAAAATGAAAATGCTTATCAAATAACAGAAGCTAATAAAAAGTTTGTTAATGCTGTATCTCCAGATTGGACAAAAGGTTCAAAACAATTTTATCTCCAGCCATTTGTTAAAGATAATAACCAGAAAATCCCTCGAATAACGACTAGATATATCGGCTCTACATCTGCTGATACCTTTGATTTGCTTAAATCACCTCTTCGTTTGCTTCAAGCTAAGTTAGTAACAAATGGATTTGTTACTGACTCTGAAATAGATGATGCTATAGGTAATGCAACAAAGGGACTTATTAGTTCATATGTGTCTCCTAAATTTTTAACAGAGGCCTTAGTTAATGTTGTAAGCGGAACTAATTTAAAAACAGGTAAACCGATTTATGATGAAGCGGTAGGAGCTACAACAAAAGATAAAATCTTAGCGGCATTGGGGGAAGTTGGAAAATATCTAGAACCGGGAACTTATAAAGCTGTTAGACAGTATATTGAGTCAGTAAGTTCAGAAAAACTCTTAGGAAAAGGACAAGGGCAAAGAGCTTCTGGCTTTCCTCTAAGTTCTAAAGACTTAGAGTTTTATTTTAAGACAGGTATACGTCCAGTAACTTTAGATGTTCAAAAATCTATGGGATATGATATGTCCAGTAGATTAAAAGCTATAGCTAAAACAAAAGATAATTTTTTAGCTGAAGTAAGAAAACTTCCAAGAAGAGAAATAACTAATGAAGATGTAGATAATCTTTTAAAGAGTTACAGAGATTTACAAGAACGTAAATATAGAGGTATGCAGAAATTTACACAAAGACTTAATGAATTTAAAAATGTTTCATATTATGAAATACCTAAAGGTAAGACTGAAATTGATTTAAAAAATAAAAAAACACTAGGCCCGGGTGGCGTTTTAGAAGCAGCTACAGATAAGTTTTGGTATAATCCTAATGACAAATCAATCTTACCATTAGTTGCAGATACTGCAAGTAATGTCAAAAATGGAGTATTCATACCTGATAATTTAATTGGAGATATGAGTATATTTAAAGCTTTAGAAGATAGGCAGGTAAGACCTGAAGTATCTAATAGATTACAACAAGGACTAATAGATATATTTTCAGAATACATTCAAAAGCCTTTGGTAGGAGTAGAGGATTAGTTAATGGAACTAGATGTAAGAATGATAGTTCAGATTGGGGCGGTCATTGCTTCATTAGCTGGTGCATGGGGGTTGGTTCGATCTCAGGTGGCAACTCTTAAACAACGACAGGACGAACAAACAAAATATCTTGATGAGTTGAATAGAGAATTAGATGCAGCAGAAAACTCAGTTTCTGTTCTGCGTCAACAGATAGCCGTTCTAAATAATATATTAAGTCCTAGTAATTTAGAGGAACAGAATAGATGGAGGGGTTCAATTTCTGAAAGAATAAAAAAAGCAGAAGTAGAGATTAACTCTCTACATAAGATGCACAACGGAAGACATCCTAAAATAGAAACTTAAAATAAAAATTTAACAAGGTTAATATAAGGAAATAACATGACCACACCCCCATCAGTTACAAAATTAGGAAGACATGAACCATTTGAATTACAGGTGGTACGCAATCAAATAGAAAACCATAAAACAGTTTTCAAGTTTGGCTTTAATCCAGACGTAAACGGTACAGAAGAAACTATCTGGGATGTAGGTGGTATTTACGCCTATCCTAGTTCTGCCGTTGCTATGACTGTAACAACAGATGCCGGTACACCAGCAAACGATAATGGTGTAAAGGTAATAGTC
>Ga0099850_1000878_pt1 | contig 14048 bp, 15 predicted proteins | sample CB_VirMetaG_5_FD_79182 | JGI IMG/M metagenome (GOLD analysis project Ga0099850, IMG submission 79182) | Freshwater to marine saline gradient viral communities from Chesapeake Bay - CB_1508_1D Viral MetaG | ecosystem: Environmental > Aquatic > Marine > Coastal | place: USA: Chesapeake Bay... | reverse complement strand
AACACTGATGTTGGTCTTGAAAATACTTCAGAATCTTTTGGTTTGCCAGCCACTACAGATTTTATGATTGCTTTGATTTCTACCGATGAACTTGAAGAGCAAAATCAAATCATGGTAAAGCAACTAAAGAATCGTTACAACAATGCCATGTCTAATCGTAAATTTGTTGTTGGGCTAAATCGAGCAAAAATGAAATTGTTCGATGTTCCTAGTATCGAACAACCAACTTTGGTGGCAGGAAACACAACAGACGAACAAGAAGCCGGATCTGGTTATGACATGAGAGATAAATTTAAGAAACTAAAAACATCCTCAACAGGGGACTGGAAGTTCTAATGTCAACTTACATCGACAAAATGTTTATCAACATGATTTCTTCTATGCTAGAAAAGTTTGCATGGAAAAAAGAAACTCTTGCAAATTGTAGATGCCCAATTTGTGGGGATTCGCAAAAGCACAAAAACAAAGCAAGAGGATTTTTCTTTCAAAAAGGAAATGATTTCTTCTACAAGTGCCACAATTGTAATTTCAGCAGCAATCTATACAATTTTCTAGAACAAGTTTCTCCTACTCATTCCAAAGAATACGCAATACGAAGATGGATGAATGGAGAAAATGGTAAATCAAATTATAAGAAACCAAAGATAAAGTTTGAGAAACCAAAATTCGAAAAAACAGAATTAGTGGGGTGTGTGCCCGTATCCACCCTTCCCGATAATCATCCATGTAAAAAATATGTACTTTCCAGAAAGATACCATCGGCTTTTATGAAAGCATTGTATTTTACTGAAGACTTTGCCAGTGTTGCACAATCTATAGATCCAGAGAAAAAGGATCTCACAAAAGAAAGTAGATTGGTTATCCCCATCTATGATGAAGAAAATACTCTGATTGGTGTTCAGGGTAGATCTTTAGATTCAAAATCAATTCGTTATATAACAATCAAGAAAAGGGGCGCGGAACGACTATGGTATGGTTTGAATAAAATTTCTAGTGAACCTGTATTCGTTCTGGAGGGTCCTATTGATTCTATGTTTCTTCCAAACGGAGTAGCAACACTTGGAATGGATTCTACTATTACTGTTCCGGATTTTATAAAGGAAAAGAAATTGATCTTTGTTATTGATAACGAGCCAAGAAACAAAAATGTTGTTAAAACTATAGAGTCATTGATTGAGAAGAAATTCAATGTTGTTATTTGGCCATCGACAATTCGGGAAAAGGATATCAATGATATGATTCTATCCGGTAAAACAACCGAACAATTGGTTGAAATAATAACAAACAACACTTATACTGGGTTACAAGCAAAACTTAAATTAAATGATTGGAAAAAAGTGTAATGGAAGAATCAGATGAAGACTTCTTTGAAGAATATGGCGAAGAGATGACTAAATCTTTTTTGAATTTTGGAATACATTTTAAAGAATATGTTTGCGAAATGGAAAAAGAAATTTGTGACTCCGCCATGACTTATGCACATTCATTTGCAGAAGAGTATGGAATAAAGGTAATAGAGGAAGAAGAGTTTTATTACTCTCCAATCAATCCGGAATTGGATGATACTGATTTTATCTATTCTATAATTAGCATTTATATGAAATTTGCAGATAGAGTTAAAGAAATAAACCCAGAGTTATGGAAAAAAGCAGTAGAATATTCTAGTGATTATGGTGGAGTAGGAAGAGTTAAATTTTATCACTTAAAGGATGAGGATAAACAAGATGAAAAAGATTGATGTATTAGATCATGGATTTGTTGAACTTGTTGATTATATGGGAAACGATTTGACTGTAGTTAATGCAGCCAGAGTATCCTTCAATAAGGAAAGTGATTGGGATAGTGAACCGAACTGGAACATGGTTCGTGAACGAAAGTTATCCGAAAAGGATGAAAAACTAATTTCTTATCTTGCAAAACATAAGCACTGGACACCGTTTGCCCATCCACAAATTACTCTCAGAATCAAGGCTCCTATCTTTATACGAACTCAACTTTTTAAGCACAAAGTTGGATTTGTCGAAAATGAAGTATCTCGTAGGTATGTTAGCGAGCCTCCGGTGGTGTATTCTCCTCGTTGGAGAGGAAAACCAACAGGCGGAGCAAAACAAGGTTCTGAAGATTTTATGCCAATCAACGAACAATACAACACAGCAAATCGTCATTATGAATTTACTATTAAAGAAGCACTAGAAACATATCAACAATTGATTGATTTAGGAGTTGCACCCGAGCAAGCAAGATCAGTTCTTCCTCAAGGAACTTATACCGAGTGGTGGTGGACTGGATCTTTGTCTGCTTTTGCCCGAGTGTATCATCAGAGAATTGATGTTCATGCACAATGGGAAGTTCGTCAGTATGCAGATGCAATTGCCAAAATAATTCAACCACTCTTTCCGGTTTCGTGGAAAACCCTTACTAATTCAACTACATAAAACACCAACTTAATTTTTAGGAGAAATACCAAATGAGTTTACCTACCCTTTATCAAGATTTTATCCATCTTTCTCGTTATTCTAGATGGATTGAAAGTGAGAACCGCAGAGAGACATGGGAGGAAACTGTTAAGCGGTATTTTAACTTTTTTGAAAATCACTTAAAGACAAAGCATAAGTTTACTTTGTCGCAAGAACTTCGTTCTGAATTAGAAACTTCTGTGTTGAATTTAGAAATCATGCCAAGCATGAGAGCACTGATGACTGCGGGAGAAGCACTTGAGCGTGATAACACCGCCGGTTATAACTGTTCTTATGTTGCAGTGAACCGTGTTCGTGCATTTGATGAAATTCTATACATACTCATGTGCGGCACCGGAGTTGGGTTTTCTGTTGAAAGACAATACATAGAAAAACTTCCAACTATTACAGAGGAGTTTACTAACAGTGAAACCACTATTGTTGTCCAAGATAGCAAGGCTGGTTGGGCTAAAGCCTATAGGGAACTTGTCTCCCTACTCATTGGAGGTCAAATTCCAAAATGGGATGTCTCAAAGGTTCGTCCTGCTGGCGCGAGACTTAAAACATTTGGGGGTCGTGCATCGGGACCGGGGCCGTTGGAAGATCTCTTTAAGTTTACAATTGAAACTTTTAAAAAGGCTTCAGGTAGAAAACTCACTTCCATCGAATGTCATGATATCGTTTGTAAAATTGCAGAGGTTGTCGTGGTCGGAGGTGTGCGACGATCCGCACTTATTTCACTTAGCAACCTCACTGATGAAAGAATGCGGGATGCAAAGTCAGGAGCATGGTGGAACGACAATCCCCAACGCGCCTTGGCCAATAACTCAGTTGCCTACAAAGAAAAGCCAGACATGGGCATCTTTATGGAAGAATGGATGTCTCTTTATAAGAGCAAGAGTGGCGAGCGTGGTATCTTTAATCGTGAGGCTTGCAAAAAGACTGTTGCCAAACTAGGGGATCGTCGTGATCCAAATTATGAGTTTGGAACCAATCCTTGCTCTGAAATCATTCTACGCGATAGAGAGTTCTGTAACCTCACAGAAGTCGTTGTGCGAGTAGATGACACCGCAGACAACCTTGCTCGTAAGGTTCGTTTAGCGACGATCCTAGGTACATTCCAAGCGTCTTTAACGAACTTCCCATATCTTTCCAGCGAATGGAAGAAGAACTGTGAGGAAGAGGCACTTCTAGGTGTATCTCTAACCGGAATTCTCGACAACGAACATATGGCAAATGATGTTGTTAATTTGGAAAAAGGTCTTACCAAACTTAAAAATATTGCAGTAGAAGTAAACAAAGAGTATGCATCAAAAATTGGAATTGAATCTGCTGCTGCCATTACTTGCATAAAACCATCTGGTACAGTCTCACAATTAGTAGATGCCGCGTCTGGTATTCACCCAAGACACAGCGAATACTACATTCGTACTGTTCGTGCAGATCAAAAGGATCCATTGTGCAAAATGATGATGGACATGGGATTCCCTCACGAAAAGTGCGTAATGAAACCCGATTCTGTAATGGTATTCTCCTTCCCAACGAAGTCTCCAGAGGGATGTCTGACTCGTAATGATTTGGGTGCAATTGAGCACCTAGAACTTTGGTTGGTGTATCAGCGTCATTGGTGTGAGCATAAGCCAAGTATTACTGTAACTGTTCGTGAAAATGAATGGATGGATGTTGGTGCTTGGGTATATAAACACTTCGATGAGATCAGTGGTATATCATTCCTACCACACAGTGATCACAATTATCGTCAAGCACCATATCAAGAGTGCACTAAGGAAGAATACATGGCACTCCTTGAGAAGATGCCAAAGAATGTTAATTGGTCAGATCTTGTGAAGTATGAAAAAGAAGATAAGACTTCTGGCACTCAAACCTTTGCTTGTACCGGCGATAAGTGCGAAGTGGTTGATATCACATAATGCATTACAAGACTGTTTTTCTTTCTGATTTTCATTTAGCCTCAAAAAAGGCAAAAGCAAAACCATTAATTGATTTTTTAAAGACAAACACATTTGAAAACATCTATTTGGTTGGCGATATAATCGACATTTGGAGATTCAAAGATGCATTTTCAATGAATCACGAAAAACAATTAGCACAGGTTGAAGTTGTTGAAAGACTCTTGAAATTATCAAGAAAAGGAACTAAGATTTATTACATCTATGGAAATCATGATGAATTTATGGCTAAGTTCATTGATCATGAAATATTTGGTAATATTTCTTTAAATGAAAGATTTGATTATACTACAAGTAATGGAACAAAGTTCTTAATATTACATGGACACCAATTTGATTTATTGACAAAATATCCAGTCAGTTCTTATTTGTATAAAATGGGAGACTGGGCATATGAGTGGTTACTTTCATTAAATGAGACATATAATTGGTTCCGTCGAATAATGGGTATGCGCTACTGGTCTATATCCAAGTACATAAAGATAAAAGTCAAAAAAGCAACACAATTTATAGAAAGTTTTGAAACAGTTGTTTGTAAGTATGCAAAGGATAAGAAATATGATGGTGTTATTTGTGGTCATATTCACGATCCCAAGATAATAAAAGTTAATGACACAATTTATGCAAACTGTGGCTGTTGGACAGAAAAAGAAAATTGTTCATTCTTATATGAAGATGAAAACGGAGATTTGAAACTTGAATTTAAACACTCGATTATTTGATTTTAAAAGAAAAATAATACTATTTGGATTGGTAGTTCTATTGGTTCCTTTTTTTATATTCGGAACCATTGAAGGTTTTTATAAAGATTTAGTCAAAAAAGAAGAAGATAAACATTGTTAAAGGTTGGATCTTTATTTTCAGGAGTAGGAGGGCTTGATCTTGGATTTGAGCGTCAAGGGTTTTCTATTTCTTGGGCGTGTGATAAAGAGAAAACATGCAGAAATATTCTCAGCAAACATTTTCCAAATACAAAAATATATGATGATGTTTGTTCTATAGATCCAACTAAAGTAGAATCAGTAGATGTCATTGTTGGTGGTTTTCCGTGTCAAGATTTATCTGTTGCGGGAAACAGAAAAGGATTAGCAGGAGAAAGATCAGGACTATTTTATGAGTTTATTCGAATCGTCAGAGACATGCCAAAGCAACCATCCTTCGTGGTGGTCGAAAATGTCCCCGGAATGCTCACAAGCAATAAAGGAAGGGATTTCGCCGTCGTTCTACACGAAATGGTCAAACAGTGGAACCCTAAATCTATCGCATGGAGAGTTTTGGACAGCAGATTCTTCGGTGTTCCCCAAAGAAGAGAAAGAGTGTTCGTTATCGCAGATCTTGCAGGAGAACGCGCATCAGAAGTACTTGCTCTCAAAGAAGACATGCGAGGGGATCCTAGAACGAGGACAGCGCAACGGAAAAACTTTGTATCCACCGTTAACTCTCTCTTTGAAGAACCTAATCAAAAATACCCCATAACAATTAGAAAGTCTAGAAAAGCACAAACAAAAAAAGACTTTGAGACTTGGATAGAAACTGATTACGCAAACACTTTAAATTTATTTGATGTCAGACAAAGATCTAGTGTTTTAGTAATAGAAAACGAAGATAGAGTTAGATATCTTACTCCAGTCGAAACGGAAAGACTTCAGGGGTTTCCTGATAATTGGACAGAGGGATTATCTAATAGTGCAAGGTATAATCAGATGGGAAATGCTGTCACAGTAAATGTGGCAGAATGGGTAGCAAAACGGCTTAAAGCCGCTATATAATAGTACAGGAGTAGTGGCCGGACCCGCTTCGCCTCAGGATCGTTTGAAGTACCGATCTTCAGGCCGCCGGAACCACTACTCCTGTTAGGTTAATAAATACCTATATGATATATGCGGGAATTGATTATAGTTTAACCTCTCCTAGTATTTGTATATACAACTCTGCCTTGGGTGGGTTTTCTTTCAATACTTGCATGGTTTATTTTTTGTCTGATGTTAAAAAACTACAAACAAACTTTGTTGGAAATGTTCGTGGTGAATCATTTGAGGATTACAATAGCGAATGTCAAAGATACGACACAATTTCGGAATGGGCGATTCAATACCTAATCGGTTGCAAGATGGTTGGCATAGAAGATTACGCTTACGCCGCCAAGGGCAGAGTATTTCATATAGCGGAAAACACTGGAATCTTGAAATACAAACTATTTCAGCAGGGGATACCAGTGGATACGATTCCACCCACAGTGGTGAAAAAGAACGCGACGGGGAAGGGAAATGCGGACAAAGAATCGATGTACAATGCTTTTGTATCCGAAACTGGATTAATGCTGAAAGATATTATTACCCCCAATAAAAAAGATGTCGGAAACCCCGTTTCCGACATCGTAGACTCTTATTACATCTGTAAGAGTTTATGGCAGACCATTTCTGCCAAAGAATAGTATGTTTATTTTTCCAAAACTGAATAAATTATAAATAATCTATCAGTTGGAGTGGGGTTAACCTTATCAACGGCTCTCATACCGGGATTGTCCCAGAGTGTAACGGCTGGATCACCTCCTTGTAATAGGGGTCCCTTTTGAAGATGTGCAAATTGAGAGTGCTTCGGTAAAACCATACTAATCCTTTTTCGCATGGCTCCCTCTAATTGATTTCCAATCTGAGGAGCAAATTACACACCAGATGGTGTGTTTTTTGTTTCTACAACTTCGTCTTTTTGTTCGCCATCATCGCACAAAAGTGGCTTACGGATATATTCTCTATACGCCCATAAAAGTGTTATGATAAGAATTGGAACATACCAAAATACCCAACTATACGAAGAATGCCCGACACCAGGCTCGTTTATTCTATCCTTCATTCCCAATATGATTGCATTATCCGGAGTTGTGTCTGGAATTATTTGTGGTGTTGTGTCACACCCAAGAAGTAAAAATAAAATGATTGCTGATATGATAAGTCTCATTGCAACTCCTTATGATTTGTTTCCGCCAGCGGCAGTACCAAAATAAAATCCAATGATACTAAGAAGAATTTGTCTATTCTCGGAAGTATAAAGGAATCCATTTATCTGAACAAAGAACTTTTTAGTGGTTTCTGGGATTAAACCAAATAACCCTTCTGGATTCTTTGCATCAACTTCTACGAAAGTTGGTACACCAAAAAATGGTAGTATAAATGGTGCTGCAATTGTTCCGAATAAAACAGTTAAAACAATAAATTGACGAACGCCCTTACCCACATCAATGGGGACTCTCTTTACTGCTTTGTCCTGATTCTCAGTTGTCTGCTTATTAGCTTCCATTGCCATTTGGAACATTTCTTTTTGGTCTTGTGCTCTTTGTGCCCAATACCTAAAAAGAAACCCTGTGATCCCACCGCCTAGCATGGAAATCAATTCTGTTGGAAACATACTATACCTCCGTTTATGTTATTTATGCTTCTGGTGCTTTTCCGAAGCGAACAATGGCATTTTTGACATTCTTCTCTGGGAATCCACCGGGACCTTCTCTGACAAACTTTGCTTGGGTTTCCCTAACTCCGGGGACACCTAGAGCAGACACAAATCCTGCGTGTTCTTCACCACCATGAGTGCGAAGACTAAGTTGATCGTGGTGCTCTCCAAATTGATCTAACATGGCGTGTTTTGCCGTGTTTATATGTCCGTGTGCTGCAAAGAGATTATCAAAATGATGCGAATTTGTGTTTATGAATCCATGAAAAGAATCTACCATAGATTTTTTGGTTTTCTCTGATAAACCTCGTTGAGATGCCTTGTTCATGTGAATATCAATGAATTTTCTCAAATCATCAGTAGTTCTAACGCCACTTGTTCTTGCTGCATGATTTGAGTATTCTTGTAACATCTTGTGGAATTTTTTATTTGATGGTAATGATTTGCTGAATTTTATCAGTTGTTTATCTGACAGAATTTTTTTAGCAGCAGTCAATGATTTGGAAATCAAAGCATTTCTTTTTGGTGTCAATGCTAATTTGGTTTTTTTAGTTATTGCCAAATTTGGAATAAATGCATCTTCCGCTTGCAATCCCGAATGATCTGGATGGCTTGATGTCTTTCTAAGATCTAATGTTCCGCCATCTGTTTTGTATTCAGAATGTGGAGCAAAACCAATTGTGGAATTATGTGGAACAGAATAATTAATTGCATTTGGCTGTGCTCTACCGCGATGCTCAGAGCCTGTAAACAACAAATCTCCTTGTACTGCTGTTCCTGGTCTTAAATTTAGTTTTTTCGCCAATTGAAGTGCTGGAACAAGAGATGCAGTTAAGTGTGGTTTTCCCGCGGCTTCTATTTCCTTTTCGGTTCGATACTCTGCGGCACCAGTTTTATAAGCAACAGCAGGAGTTCCGTCTTTGTGTCGTTTTATAACAATGCTCATCCCACCATCAGCCTTCAATGATAATTTATGATCCTTTGTTTCCCTACCAGTATGAAACCTTTTATGAGTTGCTTCTAAATGCTTTATAGCAACCATAGGATCACCATGATATAAGAAATCACCAACATGTGTCATGTGACCGGTTGTTTCTACAACTCGTTTTGCTTCGGTTAATAACTGTTCAAAGAGTTTTCTGCCAACTCCTGCCTTTACTCTTCTCTTATGCTTTTTGGCTGCTTGTGGAGTAACTACGACATCCTCTGGTTTGTCGGCAGGAACTCCTACTCCAACAATTCCACCACCACCAACAGTCATTTCTTCTACAATGGGAGTAAGATACTCTAAAAAGTAATTAGAATCCCCACCAAGAGTTTCTACTTCTTCTGACAATGCTCGTAGAGCAGCCATTGGATTTGTCATGGCGTATCTAACCATTGGATCTGATGATGTTCGCAATGCTCTTTTTAGAACAACTATAAGACGATAAAAGGCATTCCCTGCTCTGGCTTCTTGTTGTGTTTTGTAGTCTTGCGGATCTTTGAGAAATTTACCATTCGCGTCTATTATCCCAACCCTGTAAATATCCATTTGGGTGAATGGTTTTGTCAATTCCGACAAAAACTCCCATATTGTGAAACTTGTTACTATGTTGGAATAAGAAAGTGAATTCATTTTAGATTCTTTAAAAGTATGTTTATTCTATGATCACTCATAATTTTAGTCAAATCGACTTCGGGTATTGTTTTTGGCAATATGTTTAAATATTCCAAAAACGACTTTAAATATGGATGAAGTTTGGGACAGACCTTAAAGAAAAGAATTCTAGAACACGCTTCATTACCAAATACATTATTCAATAAAATTATGTGATTTAGAATTAATCTTTCTTTCAAGTCTTTTGTTTTATCATATCTGTTGAGTAATCTTTTTATATACTTTACTCTAGTCAAATCATCATTGAATTCTTGTATGCCTTTACAAACAGGATTATCATAATGTTGCATAGCAAACATCATAAAATTATCATCATTAAGAATTCCAAACTTCATAAAAATATTACTTCTCTACGATTCTTGCCTTGATGAAATATGGTGCTCTTCGTTCTTCTCCACCTGATGGCTCTACAGTCAATTGAAGAACAAAATTTCCACCGTTGAACCCATTAGTCTTTTCAAAACCTTGTGCAAGATCGTGAGTCGGTGAAGTTCCGAATGTACCACCAAATCTCATTAGTGGAAGTTCATACTGCTTTCCGATCTCCAATTCCGTTGCTTTAGTCATGTCAAAATCAACATTTACATGATTCATTTTTGCTCTGAGCAAGAATAAGGCAGATTTTGGATCTAGATAGGTTCTAGATGTAAATGCAGATAAGAATGCATTTAGTTTATCCAGTTCCTCTACATTGTTATAGTTTGTTGGTTGAACCATATCAACAGCAGATCTACCCTTTGATGAAAGGGTTGGGTCATAACCCATTCCACCACCTTCGGAATAATCTTCTGCGAGTTCTTGAATTTCGTTTCTGAGTTCTTTAAATCGTTTCATGTTGTCCTCTTTGTTTATTTATGCGGCTTTTTTGTTGGGGATTTAGTCTTTTGGGCGTTCACCGATCAAATTTCAGTAAAACTTTTCATGGTTTACCTTTTTTCTTTTTTGTTTTCTTCTTTTTGGGTTTTGGTTCTTGACCCCTCTTGCGTAATTCAATATAAGTAGCAAGCCGATATTTGGCATTTTCTTCGGTATCTTTGCCCTTTATGGGTTTTGCTTTTATTCTCTTCGCAATTTTGTCTCTGCTTTTTATTTCCTTTTTAGTCATTGTTCCTGCGTGTTTTGCATTTACAATTTCTTCATTTAAAGAGGGAAAAAGATTAGAAACTAACTTTGATGCTATTTTTTTTGTTTCTTCATTTATTTCTATGTTGTTCTGAACTTCTTCATTTACGGTTTTCCAACCACCTCCGTGTTTTTTATACCACTTTGCTGCCCAACCATTGGCGTAGGCACTTGGGTATACTTTAAACTTTTGCTTTGCTAGTGACTTTGCTTTTGACCAGAGTTTTGCATTTGTTGGTTTGTTCTTTCCTTCATTTAAAATATCATATTGAATAATATGTTTGTCATTGATGGTTTTTAACGAAAGAATGTCTTCATAATTAACGCCAATTGATTCTGAATTTGTCAATATTTCAAAATCTTTACCTTCTTTAATTTTTACATTTGATGCTATTTTAAATATGCCTTTTTGGAATACTGGGGCATTTTCTTCGTTCAAGTATTGAATTATTACTTTTTTGTTCAAGAAGGAAGAATCAATATTTTCTAGTATTGTTTTATTGAAATTAAATTCAAAACGATTGTTCACCATAGGTATAGATTGTTTTAAAACAAAGTTAGTTATTTTGTTTAAGGTTTCTTCATTTATTTTTTTGTGAGATGTCATAACTGGTTTTCTTCCTTTTCCTTCTGTGCTAACTTTGGATTCTGCTCTTCTTTTTTGTGTCACTGCCTTTTTCTTTTCTGCTTTCGTCATTTCCCCAGAAGTTTTTGGTGTTTCTGATGAAACTCTAACAGATGGCCTACACTTTGGGTATTTTGAATCTTTGGCTTTTTCTCTTCCACATGGCGGATGTTTTCCACCTTTTGTTTTTTTGGAGATATCAACCCATTTTTCTCTAAACCATCTTCTTAGATCTTCATTTAACATTAGTATTTAACCTTTTTTCTGAGATGCTATTTGTACTTCTATTGCGCTTCTTGCAATCTGCATCATTTCCTTCACCACGCCAGTATCAACTAAATCAAATTTAGTCGAATTGCACCATTGTAATAATACAAATCCAGTAATTTGGTTTTTTATAGTTATTGGTAAAACACAGAATCCTTCTACATTATTATCTTCAAAGAATTGTTTAAAAAATGAATGCTCTAAATCATACATTGAAATGATTTTTGGATCATTTGCCACTACTGCATTTAGTAGTGGAAGAAACATCGAGCAGAGCAATCCTTTAATTCTTCCGGCATCGGCCGACATCCCGCGAGACAAAGATTCGTGAGTGAGAGTGAACTTACGCATCGAAACTCCATCCATGAAGTATTCTCCATTGTGGAATTGTATAACTTGTGCTCTTGCTGCATCTGTTTTGATTCTAAGTTCTGTAAGGGTTTCGTGTATTTCGCTATGAACTTGAATAAATTTTTTGTTTTCATCACATTTCTTTTTGAATAAAAGTTTAACACCAGTAAGAAAGACACCAACAGTTACTGCGGTGACAATACTCGCCACTTCAAACCAATGAAGTATTGTGTCAGTTGCGTTTGATGCCATTTTTAACTACTCCTTTTAAAATCTTCTTAACTGGATCAATCATATATGGTGTTTCTTCCACATATTTTTTTCGCAATTCATCTGTTCCGGTTTCTCCTGCACCATGTTCTTCGTTCATAGATCTATTTTTGCTCTTTGAAAGAACCGTGAGATTTGAATCCGAATTATTCTGGGGATTGCCATCTTCATGGTGAACATCATTTCCATCCCCTTTACGGACATGTCCCTTTTTTATCTTTTTGCGCCGAGCCAATACTCTGCTAGATCTATTTTTTCTTTGTTTTGGTTTACTATGATAATTATCATATTCTTTTCTATAATTTCTTGCCTCGTTCACAAAACTTGCAAACATTTCTGGAGACAATAAACTATTTTCCCACATTTCATTTAACAAACTTGCTAAGTCTGACTCTAAATCACACATCATTATTGTTTCGGGTGAAACTAAACCAGAAGTCAATGCAATGTTGAGTGCTTCTTCGTTATTTTTATTTTCAATCAAGAAATCATTTATGAACTCGTATGATTGCTCATTAATCTCCTGTGGGTTTTCCTCAAATTGTTGGTAATCCATAACCGGAATAGAGAAAACTTTTCTACCATCTATAACAATTTGATTATATCCTCTAGATGTTCCATCCATATAATCTGTAACATCAATTTCATTAGATACCATTATTTGTGGTTCTAAGTCGGAATACATCATAAGTGCGCTAACATCATTTCCAATTTGATCTAAATCAGTTTTCAGCACAGAACTCATTGGAACACCTAAAGCAGAATTTTCCATTTGTTCATGTAGTCTTGGTGTATAATCAATATTAAACAAAGTAGAAAAAGATCTCATTTTTTTCTTCTGTCCTTTAACTGCCCTAGATCTTCCCTTGAATGCTCCTCTTATTTTTAAATCTGGAAGAATTTTTCTAACAAGGGATTCGCTGATTACATCAACTTTTACACCAGTTCCATCTTTATTCATTCCGAGTAAATGAGTTGCACATGCAGCATTATTTGCTCCAAACTTACCAACACCACTAAATGATTCTAATATCATTGAAGTTTGGAATTCTTCACTAATATCAAAAATTTCTCGGAACATATTTGCCACATCATCTTTTAATTTATCTTGTTCTTCAACTATTTTTTTATACTTTCTCATCTCTATTTCATTAGCACCAGATGGAAGTTCACCATCAGAGATATAGGATTTGATTTCACCAACTTCATAAGTTCCTGTTTCAGCAGATTTGGCAAAATTCAATAATGCATCTTTAATTTTTTTGACTATGCCTTTAACTTTAGGATTCTTTGCGGCTATATCTCCAGCCATAGTAAGGGCAGATTCTACGGTTGCCGCTGCTTCTCCTCCCTCGGCATTTAAGATACGAGAGGCACCAACTTTCATGCTTGCTCTGATGCATTTTTTTGGATCTATTTTGGTAACATCACCATTTGCTTGTTTCCACAAGTCTCTAGGAACAAACATTATATCTGTTTTTGGTGTACTATCTGTACCACCAGAATCAATCCATTGTTTAGTTAGTTTGGTTTTGGCTGAACCCATGTGAACGCCAACCACATCACCAAATTGTTGTTGTATTTGTTGCACACAACGCATTGCTGATGCTTGTAAGGTTTTACTTGCTGCTAATTTTTCGTTTATTTTTTTCTCTAACTTTGGATCAGTTCCTTTTATACCCAAAACTTGATTAAGAACTACAGGAATTGCTGCTTCTAGTTCCAAAGAACTATGGTCCCAATCTTCGTATTGAGATTTTGGAGTTGTCCTAGTTTTTCCCTTTGGTGGAACTTTTGGAAGTTCTGGGAGTATTGTTCTTGGATCTTTTTTGGTTACAGTTGGTTTTTTTTCTACTGCTTTCTTTTTCTTTTTCTTTGTT
>Ga0099850_1000874_pt1 | contig 14090 bp, 13 predicted proteins | sample CB_VirMetaG_5_FD_79182 | JGI IMG/M metagenome (GOLD analysis project Ga0099850, IMG submission 79182) | Freshwater to marine saline gradient viral communities from Chesapeake Bay - CB_1508_1D Viral MetaG | ecosystem: Environmental > Aquatic > Marine > Coastal | place: USA: Chesapeake Bay... | reverse complement strand
TTTCAATAATATGGAATCCGTCATAAGTCACATTGATACGATGAGTTCCTGCGATGACGACTGATGCTGGTTTATTCAGTGCTTTACACATATGTTGACCACAAGAATCACAACCAATAAAATAATCAGCAGCCCCCATAATAGCCGCCCATTCTCTAAGATTTGGATCTGGATCTGGTTTATATGTTTTGATATTATGAAACTCTTTTGCCCCCATAAAAATCAAATTATAATCCTTTGAGAGATTATTGATAAAATAATCCAACATTGGAGTGGGAATAGATCTTAAACTATCATCAAAAATTCCAGAAGGGTGCAGAGCAGCAGTAGAACCATAAGGTTGCAGTACAATTGTTTTTTTCTTCCTTTGCTCTTTTTTTGCATATTCAATTATATCATATGCAGATCTTTTTTCTGCAAGAGAAAGATTAAGTTGCATGGGTGGCAAATCACTATGGTCGGTAGAACCATTAATACAAACATCAAATGCTTCTCTTAAAGAAATTTCGTTGCGATAATATGCAGGAAGACGATAAGGTTCTGGTGTAATTACTTGATCTGCTTTCCAGAATAGATCAAAAGAACCACGAGCATCAGGATTAAAGGTTCTTTCCTGAAGTTCTGGGATTCCCCAAGTGATAAAATCCCACCCAGGAATTGTGATGTACCATTCTTCATCTGGATGGTTTTTATAATATTTTAATAGTGCTGGGATGGCAGTGATAATTCTTCCAAGTCCACCATCTAATGAAATTATTGTAGTCATATTATGAATAATTTAGTAGATTATTATTTGGAAATTTTATAGATGTATCATAAATTTTTTTATTTTTCCACATTTCTGTATAATTATTTGTTCCAGTAAAACCCATTGATTTTATATCCCCACCACTAGATGGTTTTCTTATAGCAATCAGTTTATCATCATTATCCATAATAAATCCTAATAATCTTTCATTTTTATATCCCATTTTTTTTATTTTATTTTGAATTTTTTTATCAAATGTTTTTAAAGTAAAACCATCCAACTCACCATTTGTTGCAATACCAAAATGAGGTAGTGATTTTATAATTGCAATACCAAGAACTGTAGTCGCACTTACATCTACACATTGAACTCCATAATATTCTTCTTTACAGTGCTTTACGATTAAATCTATGGCATTTTTAACAATTTTTGATTTTGGTAATGAATAGATAATTCCGTTTTGGACTGCCCAAGATTGCATGGACCTTTTTGAAGAATCTCTAAATGCGAAAAATTCTAATTTATCCAAATTAGGAATAGCATTAATGAAATATAAATTCAAATCAATGTAAAGACCTCCATAAAGATATAATAAGCATAATCTTGCAAGGTCTGCCTTACAAGCATAAGGTTTTAGTTTTTTATATGCAATGAATACATCAATATGAAAATTATTTTGAATAATTTCTTCTAATTCTTCCCCAGAATATAAATGATACTCATCATCAGGATATAGTTTCTTTATTTGTTTAAAACATAAATTATGAAACTTGGGAAACTCATTAGGCAATTTATTAGTATCATTTATTAATATTTGATGTATCTTCATGAATATCCTAAAGTGACTATTTTTTTATTTTTAAAAAGTTGTTGAGTTTCTTCAAACCACAAGTAATCTAAAAAAGAATTATTTAAAGTACTAAATGCATCTTCTGGAGTTTCTACTAGAGGTTCTCCAGCAAGGTTGAAACTTGTGTTTAAAAGTATTCCATGTCCAGATAATTTTTTAAATTCTTGAAGAAGTTTATAAAGATATGTATCTTCTTTTGATATGGTTTGGATTCTACAAGTATTATCTACATGAGTTACTCCAGGTATTATTTTAACATATTCTGATCTTACGGGAAAACATATGGTCATGAAAGGACTTGATCTTATTCTTCCCATATCAAAGTAAATATTTGCGTCTTCTTCTAGAACCATCGCCGCAAAAGGCCTATACCATTCTCTCTTCTTAATTTTATTGACTAAATTTTTTGCATCTTGATTTAAAGCATTAAAAAGTATTGAACGATTACCAAGTGCTCTTTGTCCAACTTCTGCAAGACCAGTATAAACTGCAATAGATTTATTTTGGTATAAGAGTTGAGCAATTTCTTTTATTGAAGTTGTTTTACCTTTGTGTGAGGAAATATCATGATGAACTCCATGGAATGAAGTTGTTTTTAAAGGTCTTATTGTTTTACCTTTAGTTTCAAAATACCAAAGTATTTTTGCTGCTCCGATTGAACCTCCAGTATCATCTGCAATTGGTTCGAAATAAAATTCTACATCAGGAAATCTTTGTAAGTAATAATAATTTGCAACAATATTCATTCCATAACCACCAGAGATGCAGACTTTTTTAATGTTAGTCTTTTTTATTGCTTTTTCTATTAAATTTCCTACTGCCTCTTGAGTTTGTGTTTGAATTTCATAAGCATAATCTGCATAAAACTTATAATTTTCTTTGGTGATATTATCGGTTAGTTTTTTGTAGTGTTCTTTAAAGATAGGCATCTTCCAAAAATTACCAAAACTATAAATATCAAAATATTTTTTATTTACTTCTCCATTTTTATTTTTAAATATTTTTGGAAAGTTTTTTATTTTTTCTCCATAAGAAGAAAGACCCATTGTTTTTCCCCCATCAGTAGGTTGTTGCCCTATTAATAAACAACTAGATGAATATAAATGAGTTATTCCTCCCATTTTACTAAACACATTTACTTCAAAATTTTTATTATTTTTTATTTCGTTAATAATATCATGTTCTATTTTATCATGATGCATATATGGGCAATCAAAATAATTTTTTATTATTGGTTTTACTCCATTTTCATATGACATCAAGTAAATACTTTCACATTCCGAAACTTGGTTCTTATAAAAAGAACCTCTACCATCCACAACAACAACAACTGCTTCCTCAAATCCACTATTGAAAAATGAAGTTCCTACATGAGATAAGTGATGTTGTGAAGTAAAGTCTATTATATTATTATCTTGTGGAAATTTAATAAAAGAAGATATGAATTTTTTAATATAAAAAAACGAATTATTAAATTCCGTTGATGTGATAATAATATGAGTTATTTCTTCATTAAAATTTCCAATACATTTTTTGATAGAAATAAATGGAATAGTATCTCTTTTTGTTCTAGAAAATCTTTCTTCTTTAAAATAAAAAATAATTTTTCCATCTTTTAAAATGCAAGCAGAAGAATCATGGCCATAGTGTACTGATAAAATATTCATGTGTAAGAAACTCCTTTAACTACCACTCGTCTAATGGGATTATTGTAGTCATTTATATAAAATTGTGGTTTTTTTAATTAATTTTGAAACAATATAATCACCTATCACTAGATAATCAATATTCATATTTAAAAATGCAGAAATAGCATCTTTTGGGCTTTCTACTATTGGTTCTCCATTATCATTAAATGAGGTATTCATTAATATTGGAATTCCAGATATTTCTTTGTACTTTTCAAGTAATGTTGTGACTTGTGGATTTAGATTTTTATTTACTGTTTGTGCTCTACAAGTTTTATCAACATGAGTAATTGCTTCTAGATACTTTATTTTATCTTCTTTCACAGTAAAAGAATAAAGCATATAATCTGATGTGTAGTCTTCATTAAAATATTCGAAAAAATATGTATCTAATATAATACCAGCAAATGGTCTCCATTCTTCTCTATGCTTTACTCTCATGTTCATTATATCTTTGTTCTTTTTGGGAGTTGGGTTCATTAGTAATGAACGTGCTCCAAGTGCTCTAGGACCAAATTCAGAACGGTTTTGAAACCATCCAATAATTTTATTTTGATGGAGATAAGATGCAGTTGTTTTACACAACTCATCAAAAGACTCATATTTTGTATATTTTAATGAATGATTTTTAAGTTCATCTAAAATTTCATCATTAGAATATTCTTTACCAACTAAAGCAAGATTAGTGGTAAGAGTTATTTTTTCTTTATTTTGGAATGAACCATAACATGCAGCACCAAAATGCAATCCACTATCATTCGTATAAGGTGGAATATGAATATTTTTAAATAGATTACTTTCTTTGATAATACTATTTGCAAGAACATTGAGAAAACATCCTCCAGCAAAACATATATTATCTGTAAGATATGTTTCCTTTTTAAGTGCGGTAATATAATCCAAAAGAGAGGATTCAAAATTCTTTTGTAAAATTGCACTCATGTCCTCAGGACTTTTAAAGTTATATGTATCATTGAAGATATTTTTGCCCGCATATGCCTCTTTAAGTTTAACAAATGGTAAATTGTAGTCTGTGGAAATACTATAATCTTTCCAATCATGTTTTTCACAATTACCATAAGCAGAAAGACCCATTATTTTTCCGGATACACTTTCATAATTTTCTGCATTTGTTTTAATGTGAAGTTTTTTATTATAAATACGACACGACCAATTTTGATAATATCGCCCAAAATTATTCACATCATCTGGTCCCGGATAAAATCTAAAAATATTTTGAGATTTATTAAAGTATCCAGTAGAATTTGATTCTGACAAAATACATTTAAATTTGTAAGGATCATAAACTTTTGATCCAGCCCCATCTAAAGTCAAAAATGATCCTTCATTAAAATCACAACTAAAAATTGACGATGCTGCGTGACTTAAATGGTGAGAAACTAATTTTATTTTTGCTTTTGGAAAAATTTCATTTAATTTCTGTTGTAATATGTTATCATTTACTTGCTTGTAAAAAATATCAATACACATAGAAGGAACACAAATTAAATCTATATCCTTTGGTGTTATATTACCAAAGGATAAGCAATAATCAATTGATTTGGATGGAAAATTTCCTTCATATTTAATACGACTTAATCGCTCTTCACTTATACTACATACGTGATTGCCATTTATCAATAAAGTAGCACCGGAATCATGAACCCAAGTAGAATCTTGAGTTACTTGATCATAATCATGATGTGCATTCCAATCAAGTGCGCCATAAATTCCAAGAATATTCATAAGTATTTTCCAATAAAGTTTTTATTTTTTTCTCGTTGAAAATAAGTATCATTCATAAGTTTTTCCCAGTCTATTATAGGACTTAAATGATTTAAATCGCAATGAGTACTCCAACCAGGAATTGAAGAAATCAAATATCTTTGTTGTTTTTGAAGTTCCCAAAACTTATCATAATCTTTAGAAAAATGAAAACCCTCTTTTTCTTTCACACCATTAATTGAATATTTTTTATGAATTTCTAAATCTTCCTTAAGAGTTTTATATTTACAAGCAAAGGTATTAGATGTTGCCGGCACTGCTCTCCAATGAGATCCTGGTGTGATAAAAATTTCACACAAGTATCCTTTTGCAATAAAAAAATCAAAATCATATAAAGTTACATAGTGAGAACCAATTGTAAATCCTTGTAATAGTATATCACACCAACCAGGACGATGTAAATAATCATCTTCTAAAAAGTAAATAATAGTATCATCATCAAAATTTCGTGATTGAATAATATCAAGTGTGGAAAGAAAACTATCAGTTTCACTTCCGCACTTGATAACCTCTACATTTTTTTCTTTTGAAAGAAAAGTCTTATCAATACCTCCATAGAACTCATCATAAACAATTGTATAATTGGCGAGGTCTGGGTTGAGAGTATTCTTAAAGTTCTCAAAGACTTTAATTTTATTAAACCATTTTGGTCTTTTGCGATCTGGGAGTTCTTGTAATTTTGAGTAATAACAGTGTCTTAAAAAAATTTCAATTTTTTTCATTTTATCATCTCAAATTGGGCCCTTGAATCCAACTTACAAGAGAATATCGAGTTCCTTTTTTTACTGGTTTGACCTCATGGAAAATATTTGATTGGAAAAATATAATTGTTCCTTTAGTTTTTGGTGCCACAAATTCTTTGTTGTTTTGATATATGACCAACTCACCACCCTCATATTCTTCTGGATTGCTTAATTGTATTGAAAATGATAATTTTCTGATGTCCACAAAATTTTCTAATCTTGAATTATCTCCACAATCGTTGTGCTTTGAATAAAATCCTTGTTGACCTTCATTATACTCTGTAAATTGTAGTTTTTCAATAAATTTTAAAATATAATCAAAATTTTCTTGATTTACTTTATGTATTTGTGAAATAATTTTTTTATATAACCAATCTGTATTTTGATTTAATTCAATCCATTTTATAACTGAGTGTCTTATTCTTGGAACATTACCTATATTTAGATTTTTAATATGATAATCTGGAGTAAAAGGTTTTTTAGTTTTTCCTTGAACAGGATTTCCAACTTTTGGTTGTTCTGGATTTATTTGTTTTGTGTATTCTATTATTTTATCAATTTCTTCTTTGGATAAAAAATTGTCTACCCAATAAACTGAATGAATTTCTTTGTGTGTGCGAAGAAGATACATAATATTTTAATTATTTTATATGTTATTTACAAAAGTCCAAGTTCAATTATTTTTTGTTCCATTTCATCATAGGTCATTTTTGCAATTTCCTCATGACCTATTGCATGTAATAATGGAACATATCCTTTAGGAACTACCTCAACAACAAAATATTCTTTAAGTTCTTCATAAAGTGGATTGTCTGTATCTATTCTAATTTGCATTGTTTTCAAAATTTTTTTTACATCTTCAAGGGTTCCAATTCTTTCAGTGCATAATTCAAATCGTCTTAGTGGTTTTTCAGTCATAGTTTATCTCAAATAGTTTAATTTTTGAATATTTATTCATCCAACTTATACAATCAATACAAGAGATTTATTGGTACATTAGTTTTTGTTTTTAATTATAACCAGAGTTTTTATTTCTAGAAAATCTTTTCTCCATTTTATATTTGCAAGAAGTAATTTTTACCATTTTCTAAAATACAAATAGATGTATCGTGTGCTAATAATGGTATCGATAAAATTTTCATTTATACTCTATAAACTTTTTATCTAATTTTTCAATTATATTAGCATCTGGTTTATAACTTTCTCTCCAGAACTCCATATTCATTTCCTTATATTTTTTTACAACTTCTGGTGGAAGAATATTTCTTGGTGGTTTATATTCCACTCTTTTCTTAACTGTATGTAAACCATTAAGATTACGCGTTTTATCAAAATTATCATTTGAATATTCAAGGTTCTCAAAATCGTGAAAATAATAGGGTTTTTCTAAAAATTCATAGATACCTTTCATTGTTTTTTCTGGTTCTTTACACAAGTTCTCATATTCAATAAAGTATATCATCTCTGGATTTAATGCATAACCTTCTTGAAGTGAAATCCAAGGACCAGCGACAACTCCATCTTTTTTATCCATCATTTCATCACATCTCATAAAAACATTACGATTGTATTCACAAGTAAGAGTTTTTGTGTGAAATGGATTTTTGGAAGAGATGACTTCAAAAGAATTTAAAATAGAAACAATATCTCTTACGGGACATAAAATTTTAGTATAAGGAAAAAGTGCCTTAAGAAAATGAGTTTTTTTTGTCCAATGTCTTGAACTATCAAAGATAACTGGTTTATCTATGTGCTTGTAGTATCCATCAAAAATACCATACATTAGATTTTTTCTTTGCTCTTCTGTTGCTATAATATTAATTTCTGAAGAGGTGATAACATCGATTGATATTTCGGTAAGTGCTTCTACTGGAGATGCTATGTCCGCATAAAACTCTGGATTTTGGCGAAGAATAGAGGAAAGTAATGTAGAACCAGACCTTGGAAGTCCAGAAATAAAGTAATGTAATTTCATATTACACATAACTTATATTATTTTTCAGTCTCAGTTTATTATTTATAGAATGCAGTTCATTTTTTATAATATTATCCCAGTATTTTAAATATTCTATTTTTTCTTCTTGTGAAATGCAATATTCATGAATAAAAAATAAGGGATATTTATCTTTAGGATATGACGCAAACATGTCATTAAGCACAGTTTTTACTTTGAGACCATATTTTGCAATATTTCTACTTACCAAATAATCATCCAAAATATGTTCAGGAAAATATCCAAAATTAATTTCTTTATGTATTAGATTAATTTGATCTACGTAATTAATTGGATTTTCGTAGGGTTTCCAAAGATGTCTAGTCCAATCACTAAAAACACTAAACCAAGTACAAGCACCGATATTTCTTTTATCTCTTCTTGTGTAATTATTTGGTTTAAATCTTAGTGGGTATAAATCATATCCATTAAAAATTACTACATCTTTATTATAAACTTCAGTTACATCAGGACAATTTGGATGAATAATAGCATCAGCATCTATAAACATCGTCCAATCATAATCTTTACTTAAATCATATAATTGAAATTTTTCAATGTTTATTGGTTGATCTTTAAATTTTCTTTCAGTAATTATTTTAAAATCTGCATCAATCTTATTTGCATAAGATTGCATATACGGATAAGTAAAATCTGTAATTTCTTTTGTGTAATTTATATCAAAAGTGACTAAAAGTTTTTTCATTCTTGTGATCGTGGATATTCAATATTACCCTTTGGAAGTGCAATAAGATTAAAAGAAATTGAAATTCGTTCTTTGTCGTGATTATTTGTTTCCACTGAATGGGGAAGATAAGAAGGAAAGAGGAGAATATTACCCTCTACTGGCTCAATTTTTATACTTTGTCCAGTAAATTGATTTTTCTGTGAGGCCAATTGGCATCCATCCCACATATAATTAATTGCTGGATTTTGAAGAACCAGTTTTCCACTTCCATCAGGCGCATAAAGATAAAAAACGCCAGAAAATACGTCTCCATGTACATGTTCACTATTCATGCACTGGCGACTATCATTGATATTCAACCAGGCAGAAGTGAGAGCAATATCACAATCAATAAAGTCAAGGTCAGCAATTGCCTTAAATCCCAACTGGCAGATATACTCAAAGAGTGGACGAAGTTCTGATACTCCGTGAAGTGTTTCTGGTGAATGATAACCAGCAACATTTGATCTTTGAATGGGAAGATTTTCTTCTTTATAAGTTCTGATTGAATTCAGGAATATTTCTCTATGCTCTTCAAAGTCTGGATATTCTGATTGCCATAGTGGAACAGAATAAATCGGCATTAAGTTCATTTTTAAATACAATAAAACTTTAGTTTATTATAACAGAAAAAGTCATTTAAATCAAGTTTGAATGTAAAATAGAATCAATAACTATAAAAATCAATAAGTCACACATCTAAAAGAACGGACTGGATATGAGCAACCCTTGATTTTGACTGGAGTTGGATAAAAATTCATACAAACCAAATATGCATATGAACTATTAAATTCTGAAGTCCAATAAAAGCTAGAGTATGAGTCCCAATAGTTCTTACAAACGCATCCTGGATTTTTCATCTGAGTTCTAGAGGGCACAAACCACCCAGAGCATCCAGTAACTTGTTGTGCTCTTGTATTTGAATCTCCTCTTGAAAACCAGGATCTTGAAACTTGTGATGATGAAGGTGCAACAATCCAATTTATACTAGAAGCGCGACATATAAGTCTTCCACCACCAAAAGAAGAACCTAATGTTGGTGCACTAACTGTGAGTGTTGCAGATCCTGACGTTTGACCAAATGTATTACAGACAGTAAGACCATAAGTCGTAGTTGCAGATGGTCCCACACTCTGACTTCCACTTAATGAACTTGTAGTGAAGTTAGAACTACTAACTACTGCTGTTGCTCCCGTGGATGACCAAGAAAGTGTAGATGTTCCACCTTCTCCCCCCGATCTAACAATACTGGTTGGACTGACAGAGATGCTAACTGTTGGTGCAGACATCCCATAACATCTCCAAGTGCCAGATTGATTTACACAACCATCAACAACTTTTCTCCAAGTACTTGATTGATTTACACATTGAGTAGTAATGTTTCTCCAAGCACCTGATTGGTTAATGCATAGTGTCATGCCTTATACCTCAAAGTAAACTTCTGGTTTTGTAGGCCATAAAGTATCATCAACAATATCAAAATCTAGAATATCTGTGATAGTTTCCGGGAAATCACGAAGTTTTTGTCTATATGTAGTAACTTCAGAGGAAACAATAAGATTTTCCTCCATTGCTCTTACGATAACCCAATCAGTTGCTTGTAAAAGACTATCTCTTTTACTTCTTAGCATCATCCACTTTTGCTCTTCAAACTCTGCAACTTCTTCTGCAGTAAAATCAACAAGAGTGTAAGTCACCCTTACTGTTCTTTCATCAATTTCTTCCCACTCTTCAGGCGAGTTTCTTTGGTTATTCTTGAGTTCAACTGAAGGTTCTTCATCAATAATTAATTTCCAACCTTCATTTTGAAAAAGATACTCATCATCAACATATGCTTCAGTTGATGCATACTGCCACTGTAGATGTCTTTTTTCTTCACCTTGTGATGTAAGATACTTCTTTTCTCTTTGACTTTGTTGATATTCTGGAGTTGCTTCGGGAAATACTGAAGGAATCCAACCGTCTAAAGTATAAGTTCTTTCTACTGTTCTTTCATCAATTTCTGTCCATTGATCAGTAGAATTTTTAATATAATGTCTCTTAAGTCCATAAAGAATTGGTTCTGCTGGATCTTCTCCAACTACAACTTTCCATCCTTCATTCTGGAATAAGTATTCATCATCAACATATGCGTTAGTGTCTGCATAAGTCCATCCAGGATGTCTTCTTTCTACCCCATCTTGAGTTAAATATACTTTTTCAGACTGTGTTTGTTGATGTTCTTGTGTTGGTTGTGGAAGAACTTCGGGCATCCAAAATTGATTTTCTCCTTCAGTAATCCAAGGCATTGTATTTCTCCTTTATCTTTTATGTTGTTAAAAATTAGTAGATATAGTATATATCGCCAGAACTTCCACCTGATGCTGTTCCTCCAGATTGAATAGTTCTTGTACCAGTTCCATTAGAACCAAAAGTACCAGCATTTGTGGTTAATGTTGTGGTATTGAGAGTTCCTGTAGAAGGATTAAAGGTTAATTTGGTTGTAGAAACATTAGATGCAGTAATGGTTCCAGTTGTCGTTTGAGTTAATACTGGATAGAATGTTGCATTTGTTGAAGTATCATCAGAAACAGTTGAACCCGCTCCTGATAATCCACTACCATCCCCAACAAATAAAGTTGCAGTTATAATACCAACATTTTGGATATTTCTACTGTCATCAATAACAGTAGTTCCCGAAACTTTGATCGCCATCGTCGTTAATTACTCGGCTTTTTCATTATTATTTATTAGACTTTAATATTTCAATTTCGGTTTTGAGTTCTTTTATTGCTTCAATAAGGACACCAATAATACCATTATAGTTTACAGATTTAATCTCACCATTCTTAACAAGTTCTGGTAGGACCTCTTCAATCTCTTGAGCAATAACTCCATAAGAACCTTTACCGGTTTCTTTCCAATCAAAAGAAACTCCACGAAGAGAACCTACAGTTTCTAGTGCATTTTCTACAGTATGAATATTTTCTTTCAGACTAATATCTGATGTAGTATTTAAATCAACTACTGTGATAGTACCAGTAGATGGATTATAAGTCAGTTTTGATGTTGAGATTCCTGATGAAGTAATAGTGCCAGTTGTTATATCAGTAAATAAAGGATAATACTCTTGATTGGTTGTGATATCATTGAAAACTGTTGAACCCGCACCAGTCAATCCACTACCATCTCCAAAGAACGCAGCTGCTGTTAAGATTCCAGATACATTAGCATTATTAGTGACTGTTAGATTTGATACTGATAAATCACCAATATCAAGAAGACCCAGATTAAATGGAGCGGCATCTATCCAGAATGCATCAGTTCCCACACCAAGAACAATCTCATCATAATAAACAAAAAGTCTACCATAATCAATATTGTAAAATAAATCGCCATTACCAGAAAGTGCTGGAAACTCTGTACCAATACCAATAGTTCCACTGCCGCCACCTTCAAAGAAGATAGTTGCAATACCTACAGAAGAATCATAAAATGTAGTGGAAACTCCTGCACCATAAAAATCAATAAAGGTAATTCCATATCCAACTACACCACCAGTAGTTCCAATACCAATACCAGTACTTGGATTGTTTGTTAAATCAAGATATTGTCCATCACCATAATAAGTTACAATACCTGATGTTGCAGTAATAACTCCAGAATTAATTTCTACAGTTCCTAATGTAGAGATACCAGATACTGTAAGATTTGAAAGTGATGCACCTGTGACACTAATCGTTGCAATTGTCGCAATACCAGTTACATTTAAATCTCCAGTTTCAATACGAGTGACATCAATTTCTCCTGCATTAATATCAACAGTTGCAATTGTCGCAATACCAGTTACATTTAAATCATTAGAAATATCTACTGAATTATTAATATCAACATAACCACCTAGTGTGGTTGCACCACCAACATTGAGGTCTACTGCAATATCTGTAGAATTATTGATATCAACATAACCACCTAAAGTTGATAATCCAACTACATTTAAATTATCAGAAATATCTACAGAATCATTAATATCAACATAAGAACCTAATGTTGAAACTCCAGTAACTTCTAAATTGCTGTTGATATTAACATAAGAAAGAAAAGTAGAAACACCAATATTATAAAATGTACTATTGATCGTTAAATCATTTAGTGTAGCATCATCAAAAGAAATATCATCTACATTTAAATCACCAGTAATTCTTACATCACCTTGAATATAAAGTGCTGTTTGCCCTGTAGATACTGGAGAGCGAATATCTAATAGGTATTCTGGCAATGCAGTTCCAATACCTATAGAGTTTCCTAATCCCAGAACTGTAAGAACTGTTCCACCAAGTCCTACATTCAGTTCATTAGTAAAAGTACCAATACCTGTGAGATAGAAATCAGTTGCTCCGATACCACCAGCAACTTGAAGTTCTCTTTGTGGTAATGTTGTTCCTATACCAACTTTTCTTGTATCTGCATTAGCAAGAATGAGGTCTGTAGAAACTTCAAAACCGTTCTTTACAACGAAGTTCTTATTGATACCCATGAGTTCTCCTGGAGTTCACTATCCCTCCTGTATTTTAAGTATTTATATTGTTATCTCAATTGTATAGTTATATATCCTGCTTGACTTGAATTTCCACCCAATCGAGTGCTTACCAGACTTATACTTCCATCATGATATCCACTACCTCCACCAGATCCTGGTACTCCATTACTGTGAAAATATCCACCACTAGTTCCTGGTCTTGCACCAGCACCAGAACCAACAGCAGTAAATGATCCTCCAGATCCCTCCTGATCGCCACCATTAAATCTATAACCAAAAGGATAACCAAATTTATGTCCTCTTGATATGCTAGCACTATCAGATGCAGTAAAAGTAGTTGTAGTATCTGGACCATAGGGAGAAGGATAATATGGACGACCAGTGCTCCCGTTTTTAACTACAATTAATTTAGTTAATCCTGGAAAGTCATTGGCAGCAGCAACTCCTGTTTGATTAATAACACGAATACCATTACTATAACTGTTTATACTGGTAAAACTATAAAGACCTCTAGCTGGCCCGCCATCTAAAAATGATCCTGGTGAAGGAGCCGAACCTCCAGGAGCAGTTATTCCAAAAAGAGATGCTCCAGCTTGACCCGAAACATTTATACCTCCACCATCTCCACCTTTTTTGGTTTCATACCCCGATCCACCAGTATAAATTGTTCTATATCCAGGAGCACCACCTCCACCACAAACAGCAACTAATTTTGATTTTCTATAAAATGAAGAACAAAAACCTCCACCAGTCCAACCACCCATCCATGCTCCCGGATAAAGTGTAGCAATATTAGAAGGATAAGAATTAGCAAGATAAAATACATATTCCACATTTTTCTCAAAAGTATAATCAAAAGTTGATACTCCACCTTGACCACAAAAAGAAGAAGATATAAAACTGTATAGAGATGTTGCTGCTCCACCTGCAAGTGTAATTCTCACAGGAATGTCTCTTTCTGGGGAATACACTACAGTAAATGAATCTAAAGCACCAACACCAACTGCTGATTCTCCACTCTGAGAATATGGCGATCC
>Ga0099850_1000873_pt1 | contig 14097 bp, 5 predicted proteins | sample CB_VirMetaG_5_FD_79182 | JGI IMG/M metagenome (GOLD analysis project Ga0099850, IMG submission 79182) | Freshwater to marine saline gradient viral communities from Chesapeake Bay - CB_1508_1D Viral MetaG | ecosystem: Environmental > Aquatic > Marine > Coastal | place: USA: Chesapeake Bay... | reverse complement strand
TTCTAGTTAATTACCAATACAATGGGGGAAGCAGAAATGTTTCCCCCTTTTTATTGCGATAATGGCAACCAGTAAACTCAACGCAGTTAACACGCTTCTTGCCATTATTGGCGAAGCTCCTGTGAACAGTCTTAATCCGCCACTGACAGGTGATGCAAGCCTGGCAGATCAAGTTCTTGATGAGGTGAGCCGAGAAGTTCAAGGTGCAGGGTGGTCTTGGAACACAATGCTTTATGACTCCATTCCTTTGGACGCTTCTACAGGCCAATCCCAGCTTCCTAGTAACACCTTGGCTGTACGGTTTAATCCGCTTACCTATCCGACGCAACGTTTTGTTCTTCGGGGTCTGCGGCTTTTTGATCGCGTTAAAAATACATACGATTTGAGGACCAGCCTTGGAGTAGCTGTAACCGGAAACAACAGTGATCTTGTTGCTGAGATTGTTGAAGAACTGAACTGGGACAGCATTCCTGAAACTGGCCGTCGTTACATCACCATTCGTGCTGGGCGTATCTTTGCTAACCGTGCTGTGACTTCTGCCAGCATTGAAAGCTACACAGCTGAAGATGAGCAAAACGCTCTGCAGATTTTAAAGCGTACTGAAGATATGGCTCAGAACTACAATTTCATCAGTGGTCCAGATGATATGTACGGTGCTCGTGTAATTACTAACTTTGGTCCCGATATCCTGAGCCGCTGATGTCTAAAGAACTATTCAGTCAAATTATCGGTCCACTTAATAAAGGAGTTAACCAGCAGGCAGATAGTTTTGTGCTGCCTGGTTTTGCCAAGACTCTTGAAAACGGTAACTGTGACCTTGTTGAGGGTCTTAAAAAGCGGCTAGGTTCTGTTCCTGTAAAACGAATTGATACACTAACCCGCAACACTGGAGGCAATACCCTAGTAGGCGCCATCAAATGGGATGAGGCTTGGGTGTATGTCTACAACCGCAGTAGTACAGAACGTTTCATTCTGGTTGTAGCTGACGACAGTAGAACGGTTAGCCGCACAGGAAACATTACTAACGGCTCTGCTGTTATTGCTTCTGTCAGCTCTATGACAGATCTGTTTGTTGGTGCTGGTGTTACTGGTACAGGTATTCCAGCTGGAGCAGTTATTGCTGATATTGATGTAGCCAACTCTCGAATTACTCTTGACCGTAACGCTACTGCCACCACAACAGGCGTTACTTTAACGATTGAATCTAACTTTACTTTTGTCAGCGGAGTCTCAAACGTTCAACCTATTAGTGGAATCCTTCCTACGGTTGTTCCTGTAGAACAGACGTTTGCAAATGTTACCTCCGCCAATCTTGAGTACCTACGTGGATCTGGTAGGGCTCGTGATCGGTTTAGGGCTACGTCGTTTCAAGACTATGTCTTTATTACAAACATTCAAAAAGAAGCTGCGTATGACAGCACTGAAACGCTAACTCGTTACAACATCAGCAATATCAGTGGTAACTTCAGACCGACTCGTGCTCAGGTCTGGGTCAAGCTGGTTGACTATGACACTGAGTACTCCGTTCACATTACCCTTGATAACGGCGACGAGATTAGTGGTCACTACCTAACTCCATCTCTTACTAACGCTTCAGGTGACGCAAACGTTGTTAGTTCTGCTGACATTGCCGCAAGAATAGTAAGTTTTACAAATACCATTACTGGTTCAACATCTATTGGTAGCTCTACTATCACTAGTGTTACAGCTACAGACATTGTTCAAGTTCATGGCGGAGAACGGATTACTGGCACTGGCATTCCTGCTAACACTTTTATTGGTACTGTCGATACAGTTGCACTGACCTTTACTCTGGTCAACGAGGCTGGTACAGCTGTTAACGCAACTGCTAACGGCTCTACCACGCTGACCATTGGTCACGGTCTTGATGAAGTTGACGTGCACAACGAGCTCAACTTTGAGGTTGAAGACTCTCAAATTCTGATTACTTGCGCCAACGCCAACCGATTTATCCAAAGCATCGTCGCAGCTGATGCTCGGGGTAACACCCTGATGGCTGGCTTCTCCAATCAGGTGACCAACATCGTTGAGCTTCCTCCGTTCTCTTGGGAAGGCTATACAGTTCTTGTGGCTCCTGATGGCTCGTCAGATCAAAGTTCGTACTACCTGACGTTTAACGCAGAAAACACTACAACAAACGGCGACTTTGCTCGTGGTGTGTGGGAAGAGGATGCTGGTTGGGGTACTCGTGGTCAATACGACAGAACCACAATGCCTCACGCCTTTGTCTATTACAAAAACGACAACGGCCTAACTAGATTTACTTTCCAACCGTTTACTGGAGCTGCTTACACAGACGGTTCTACTTCTATTGATCTTCCTGGCTGGACTACACGACTCGCTGGTGACGAGGACGAACTACCAGGACCTTCATTTATTGGAAACACAATTAACGACATTGTGTTCTTCAAAAACCGCCTTGGCTTTGTAAGCGGTGAAAACGTCATTCTGAGTGAAGCAGGTGCTTACTACAACTTCTGGCAACAGTCAGCTTTGCAAGTTGTAGACAGCGATCCTATTGACCTGACAGCAGTCAGTAACGACGTTGCTGTGTTGAACTATGCGTTGCAGCAGCAGGACGAACTTATCCTGTTCTCCAACGAAAACCAGTTCCGTCTCTACTCAGGTGACAACGTTACGTTCTCTCCAGAAACTGCTTCTGTTGGTCGTATTAGTTCCATCACTATGGAATCTAAAGTACGTCCTGAACAGGTCGGTCCTCAGGTTATCTTCCCAGTTAAAGAAGGTGACTTTACTGGTCTGCACACGTTCATTACGACTGACCGAACTGTTGGTATCAACCTGGGACAAACGGCAGTTATTACAGAAACTGTTCCCAAGTACATCCCTAAGAACATCGACTCGCTGGCTGTTAGCCGTACAGACCAGTACCTCATAGCTCTTAGCAGTGATGATTCTGATGCTCTGTATGTTTACCAGTTCTTCTGGGAAGCTTCTGGCGGCTCATTGACCAACAGACAGAACGCTTGGCACAAATGGACCTTCCCCAACAAAGAGATTCACTGGTGTGACTTTGTTGAGGGTACGTTGTTTAAGCTAGTTAGCTACAACAACAGCGGTACAACTGAGTATTACCTTGAAGGTTTGAATGCCTCCCGTCCGCCGCAAAACCCCAATAAGCTGTTCCTGCTGGATCGTCAGCTTTCTAGCTCAATCACAACTGATTTGGGTGCTGTAACGTTCAGCTACGACGCTCCTACCAACAAAACTACTGTTAACCTGCCTTACCGTACCGTTAACACCAGCCAATTTGCTGTCATCAAGGTCGATTCAACAGATGCAAACGAATCTGAAAAGCGCTGGGTCGTGGCTACTAATATTCCGGCTGGTGTTACTAGTTTCGTTTGCGATAGCCTTGGGGATTTCTCGAGCAGCTCTTGGGTCTTTGGTGAGCAATATACGTTCACTTTCAGACCGCCTCAGCTTATGCCTTACTCAAGAACAGCAACTGAGAACACTTTTATTGGTAATCGTACTGGTCGTTTGCAGCTTCGATATGTTGATGTTTATTACAACGATTCTCGCTACTTTACCGTCAGGGTAACTCCTCAGCATCGACCTGCAGTTACGTATGAGTTTGACCGTCGAGAACCGTTAAACGGAAACATTATTATCAGCCAAGAGGGGGATTTTGATGAGTCCAAATTCCGTGCCTATATTCAAAGCAAGAACGACCAAGTTACAGTGGAGCTAGTGAACAACAGCATCGACCAGGCTAAGTTCATAGCTCTCGAGTGGACTGGTCTTTACTTTGATGTTGCGAGGAAGTACGGCTGATGGAGTCTTTATTGTCGCTGTTTACCCCAGAAGTTGGGGCTATAGCTGAGTTTGGTTTAAACATTGCTTCAGCAGCTGCAGGTAAAAGCGCTACATCTATTGCAGCTTGGGGTAAATGGGAATCTGACACTGTTCAAGCCATTAGAAAAGCAGCTGAAATTGACAAGCAAAATTTCAGGGCTTATCAAGTTGATCTTGAGAACTGGTTTAAACAGAGCAAATACACTGAAGAGCTACGTCAGTATGAATCAGCTCTACAGAAACAAGCAGCAGAACTGAAAACTGCTACTTCTCAAAGCGCTTTGCAGGAGATGGGTCGTCGTCTTGCTGACCTTGATGCTCGGTTCTATGAACAAGAAGCAGCAGCAACTATTCAATTAGAAAACATTCGGTTGAAGTCTGTTGCTGATTCAGTAAAACGAGTAGCCAGTGGTCAGGTCGGTAGAACCATTGAACGGATTGGTAATTCTTACCACCAACAGTGGCTAGCAAACGCCAGCAACAGGCAGATCACCCGTCAATACAGAATTGCAGACAAGCTTTCAGCAGGTAAAGCAGCTTCTATTGACGCTCAAAACAAAACTAACTCTGTTGCTCTGTACAACCCAAGACCTTACGCAGATCCCGTGCAGCCCTTAGCTCCTATTCCTACTGATACCTATCTGCCTAAGCAGCCAAGCGTGTCTGGTAGCTTGAGTATTCTTGATGTAGCAGGGATTGCTTTGAAAGCCGTTAAGTCCTATGAGGAGATGAGACCTCCTCAGGGAGACACGGAAAAACCAGAAGACAAACCAGCAGACAAACCGCCAGCAACTCCAGCTCCAGCTCCAGCTCCAGCCCCCGCCCCTGAAGAGAAGAAATGACTAGCAGCTTTGGTATCTCGCCTCAACGGCAGCTCCGTGAAACGTTTGAGCGTCCTGAAGAGCAAGCTAGACCAGCTGCTCCCGCTCAACCTACCCAGACTCCTCTACAACGAGGTGGTCAAACTCTAGATTTTCAGGGGTATCAAGAAGACATTGCTCTTAAGCAAAGGGTCTCGAGCATTGCTGATTTTGTTGAAGCTGGTACTGGGATAACTAAGCTTCTTGTTGAAAAGGAGGCTAAGCGTCAGGTAGCAAACGCTGCTCGTGCTTACGATCAAGCTGCTGCCTATGAAGCTGACACAGCTGAGATCGGTGAGGCTGCAAAGATCCTTCGTAAACAAGGACAGAACGCTCTTGCTGACCAAGTTGTTTCTACCAACCCTTGGTTCCGTTACGGCTGGTTAAAGAAGAAGTCTGAACACGCTCCTGCTCAAACCATCCTTCACACGCAAGATTGGTTAGATACCAATATGCGTCGCCTTGAGCAGATCGAGGATCCTGCTGAGGTCACGTTTGAAATCAATAATCAAGTTCAAAAGTATTACAAAAAGAACTACCCAGATATTCCCAACAATCTTTATGAAGCAAACGTTGCTCCTGTTCTTGCTAAGGCGGTTCCTCAGCTTCGTGCCTCTGTCTTAGAAAACCACCAAAAGTGGAAGATTAACTTTGCCAAGCAGGAAGCCTTTGAGGGCCTGTTTAAGGGTCAAAAGACTTGGGCCGCTACTTACTTTCAAAGCCGTAGCAGTTCTGCAAACTTAGCTGCTACTAACCAAGCTTTTGCTGCAAACTTTTTAAAGGCTCAGGCAGATTACCTAAAGAAAGGATTTACTAAGCAGCAGTTTATTACTAATGTTGTTACGCCTTATCTCAAAGCAATCCACATTGATGCTGACGATAACGGTGTCAACGACATTGCTGAGCTTGGCTTGAGCAGTGCAGTAGAAACCGCTCTCAACATCAAGATGCCTGAAAACGGGCAGATGCTGTTTGATTTGCTTGATCCTGAAAGTGGTGTTCCTCTAGGTCGGATCTACCAGCAAGCAAAGCAGTCTGCCTTGATTAGTCGGAACCAGTTTGAGAACGCTCAGCAACAACTGGACTACCGTGAGTCCACCAAGTTTATGGAAGGACTTGAGTACACTCTGGATCGGGAACTGGCTGGTTTGACTGGAGCCGAGCGCAGCCTTAGACAGCGTCAACTTTACAAACAATTTGAAGACGCACTTGAAACTGGTAAACCTGTCTCTTTGTTTGTTAAAGATCTAACTACTGGTCAAGTTACACAACAAAACGTCAAAATTCCCTATGGCGTTAGTACTTCAAAATTAATCAAAAAAATCTTTACTACTGGGGCTCCTGCTGACCCCATTAAGTACAACCAAGATTTGATTGACGCTACTACGCGTTTGGCTCTTGATCCTACGGATACGTTGTCAGATCTTCTTGAGCAATATGAATACGGAAGTACTGAATACAAAGCTCTTCAAAGTCAGGCGCTGAAAGCTCGTACTAACTTCAGCGAAAAACAGTGGACTACCGAAACTAACAAAATCAAAAACGTAGCTGCTTTGGCTGTCGCTGAAGCAAACGCGTTGGATTTGAATGAAAAACTTAGCGGTGTAAACAGTGTTAGAGCTACTAAGCAAATCAAAGCTCAATACAAAGAAGCTTTAAAGCTACAAAAACTAGAAGCTCAAAAATACGCTGAGCGTTACACTCGTTCTCGTATTAACCAAGCCAGTGCAGAAGAGCTCAAAGATCCTAACTGGTGGACTTCTCTTGAAAAGGATGTTTCTGATGTAATTAAGTACGACGAGACCTTAAACAACACTGAACAGTTCCTGCCTGGCAAAAAGCGGACTACTGCTGACAGCTTGTTTGCTGAGACGCGCAACGCAGCTGGTGAGGTTATTGACGCCACTCGTTTGCTTAACAACGAAAACTTCTTAAGGCTCAACAAGGGTCTGTTTAAGACCAACACCCTGCAAAATTACTACAAAACTGAGCCTATGTTTTCTCCGGTTACTGCAAACAACATTGCCAGCGTTGTTCAAAGTAACCAAGGCTCATTTACCCCAGAAGCTCTGGCTGAACTTCGTGACGGGTTTGCACTGGCTAAAACAGCTAACTCTGCTATTACCTTGCCTGAGTTTCTAAAGGGTCAGTTCGGTAAAAACGTTTATGGGTTCTACTCAGACAAAAACAAGACACCGTTGAAATTTAGAGACGATCGAATCAAAGAACTTCAAAACCGTCTTGCAACCACAGCTACCAACAGAAGCACAGAGATTCAATACGACGACCTAAACCACGGTAGTCGTGGTGATGGAGCTATTGATTTTCGTATTAGAGACAAGCGAACTGGTAGCTACAACGTTCACTTCAACGCTCCTGTTTTGATGAAAATTAGGAGAGTTGCCTTTGCCTCTGGAGACTTTGGTCGTTACTCAGAAGCAGAAGTACTGCAACCAGAAGGCGGTCTTAAAAAAGGAGATCTTCTCCGCATTGGACACGCTAAAGGTTTTGGTAACCTAACTCCTGGTCAAATTCTTTATCCAGGTCAGCTTTGGGGTTACCAGCACACTCCTGAAACCTATCAAATTGGAGTTGACCAAGCTGCTGTTCCTGGAGCTGGTCTTCATCTACACGTTGACATCCTGAGAAATGGTGTAAGGCTTAGCCAAGCTGAAACGCGTAGAATCTTCAAAGACATACTAGTAAAACGGCTAGCACCCTAATGCCTCGTATTATTCTCCCCAATGGTCAAACTGAGTATTACGAAAGCGAAGAGGAGCTGAACGAAGCTAAAGCCAGAGCACAAGCTGAAGCTCCTCAACCCACCCCCGCTGCTAAACCTGCACCTAAACAAGCTCCTCAAGCTGCTGCTCCTCAACCAGTAGAGCAGAAAGAAGAGGCTCCGTCTTGGTGGGAAGAAACTCTCAGAACCCTAGGTTTTATGGGGGTTCAAGTTCCTAGTGAAACTACTAAGAGCTTTCAAGCAACAGCTCAATCTACTCCTGCAGCAATGATTGCCGGTATGGCTGGTGGTGATCCCACTGCCTACCTGCTGGCGCAATCAATTGCTACTAAAAAGCCGTTTAAACAAGTTTATAAAGAAGATGTAGCACAAGCAGAGAAGGGTCGCCGTGCAGCTCAAGTTGATATGTCAATCCCTGATGAACAGGGAAGTGTTTATAAATTAGGTATTCCTAAAGATATTCCTGTTCTTGGTGAGCTTAGCGACGAAGGTAGTGTTTATAAGGCTTTTGAGCCTAAGACTGAAATCGGTAAAACTATTGCTGATGTTGGTTCTGCGGTTGTTATGTCAGCATTTTTGCCTGACATTACTCCAACTAAGAAACTCCAAGCTATCTCTCCTCTTAAAAATCTTTTAGCTGGTAAGGGTAGTCTTCGCGCTGCTTTTAAAGCTGATCCTATTAAATACATTCAGCGTTCTATTGGTTCTGCTTACGAGATTGCAAAACGAGTAGCTGTTGATCTTCCTCAAGATTTTATTGAAGAACTGTTTATCTTTGGTATTCCAGAACCTACTGAAGATCAAGTTCGTCTTCGGGATGAGTTGATTAACACTCAAAACCCTGAGATGAGGCAAGCTATTGCTCGTCGCATCTTGACTGATGATGAGGCTGAAGCTGCTTACTACGACAGGTATTTTGGAAACGTTATTCAAAACACAGCTCTTGCAGGGGTTTTTCGTGGGTCCCTCGGTTCTTTAAACAACACCCTGAAGCTGTATCGAGCAAAAGGACGGCTCAAAGCTAAAGATATTGCTGAAGCTGCCAAAAAGCCTGTTGAGGACAGCATTGTTCATTTTGAGCGAGACGCCTTTGAAGTGGTGCGTCGCCAGGAAATGGAAGAGCTGGCAAACCTCAACAACGGTTTTACCTCTCTGTATCGGGATTCTGTTGAGCCTCTAAGTCAGCGAGCTCGTGGCCTTCAAGCTGTTGAGCAAGCAATGGTTGAGCCTGCTGCTCAAATGGAGACCTTTGGCGGTGCTGCTGAAACTGCTCTTGCTGCTCAAACTGAAGTTCAAACTAAGATTGATTTCCTTAATAACCAGATCAAAGCTCGGTCTGAGTCCATTAAAGAGATGGACCAGATGGAAGCCAAAAACCCTGGCTATCTAAAAGGCAAAAACAAGACTCGTTACAACCGTTATCTTCGTCAGATTGAAGATTATCAATCTCAATTTGATGAGGCTACTAAAGAGTTTCAAGAGAAAGCTGGTATCACTACTAGCCTTCAAGATCGTGTCAGCCTTGCTTCAGCTCAAGCTAGCTCGCTGGAAGCTAATAAAAGGATGACTATGGATGGGTTTATCAGTGAGATTGATCCACTGATGACCCGTCTACAAGAGATGGTTGCTCGTCGTCAGGAACTGGCTCCTGATATGGATCTGAGTCAAGATCCTTATTTCCAGTCCTACGACCGTGTTCGGGTTGCGTTTGAAAACTACAAACTCTTTGGTGGTCCTGAGACTTATCAAGGTGCTCCTGGTTTAGAAGAAAAGCGCCTCCGTCTTCAGAATGATCTTTTGGATACCATCCAAGCTGAGTTTGAAGACCTTCAACAGTTTGGTGGTGCTGCTCCTGTTGAAATCAAGCCTGAGGTCATTGAAGCCGCCGCCAAGGCTGCTCAAGGTGAAGCTCCTACTGCTGAAGCTCCTAAAGCTCCTAAGGCTGCTCCTGAGGCTCCTGAGGGGGCTAAGAAGGCTCCTAAGGCTCCTGCAGCAGAACCAGCTAAAGCTCCTGATATGGAGCAAAAGCGGCTGTGGGAAGATCCAACTATTACGCCCCTTAAAACCAACGATGAAGGTCGTGTCGTTGTTGATCCTGATGCCAACGCTCCTAGCGGTGTAACTCCTGAAGTACCTCAAAACAAAGTAGATCGCATCCGTCAAGCTCAAATCAACCTTGGCTTGCGTGATGCTGATGCTCCTGAACAGATTACTGAACAGGTTCGTCGTGCTTCTACTGATGATTCTGTTCGTGCCTACCTGGCTGAGCTAAATGAAATTGAAGCTCTTGAAGCTCGGATGGAAGGAAAGGGTGTTGTTCCTTACAACCGAGACAGCTCTGCCATCAAAGCTCTTGAGCGTTCTGTAGGTAAATATGACACCTACGAAGCAGGCAAGATGGCCATTATTGATGCTCTACGTCGTCTACAAAGCGAACCAGAGGATTACATCGGTCCTGTTCTTAAGCGTGGTTTTAGGGAAGCTGGAAAGCTTGCTAAGGCTTATGACGAGTTTCAAGAGCTGTATGACCTGCTAGCTGCTCGCCGTAAAGGTCGTGCAAAAGCAATGAAGGGCGTCACAAACGCGATGTTTGAGATGGTTGCTACTCCGTTGGCCATCAACATCCACGGAAGTCGTCTGTATCGCGTCACTGAGGCCCTGTACGGCCAAATGGATCAGCTGAGTGATGTAGAGAAAGGATCCTATCGAGCTATTGCTGCTCAAGAAGGTTTGATGCTTTATCAAGCCGTTGGAGACTTTATGAAACTCCGCCGGATGTCTTCTAACTTGCTGTCTATTCAGCAGGCGCGTTACGGACAACAGATGGCTTCTGCCTTTACTGAAGCCCGTATGCGGGTACAAAAAGGCAAAGACCCTGAAAAAGCAATTGAAAAGTTTGTAAAAGATGTTGAATCTTATCAAGCTCAACTTGCTCAAGATGCGATGGATAAACTTCCGTCGTATATCGGTCTTCCTTCTAACCTTCGCAACATCGAAGAAATCCTTAATAAGTTCACTGATCCCAACCTCAAACCAGATGAAAACGATCTAAACGTTTTTAACAAAATTATTGCTCAGCTAAACGTTGCTGGTTTAAACGCTGAAGCCCTGGGGTCCTTGAGCATTAACGGTGACCGCATTCTTGGAACTCAAATCCAAGCTGGTGGTTTGTCTGCCTTTGCTACTCAAGCTTCGTTCCTGCCCCAAACCGCTATTTATGGCGGAGTCAACTGGGTCAACAAATTAGCCAGCGGAAAGATCAATCAACTCTGGAACACGATCCCTTGGTTGGTTGATAAGGAAGCTCTCAAAGCTGCTCAAACTGAAGCCAAAATTGCTACCTTGATGCCTCGAATGATGGCTGAGGTGTCAGGTAACGTTCTTCAGTGGGCTTACAAAGGTCGTCAATTTAACCGAAGCATTATTACTGATGCTTTGGCTCCTCTTGATGACACCTCTAAGTTTGCTGGTCCTCGTTTTAAAGATCCAATTCGGGAAGCTGAACAGCTCAAGATTCTCAACAACCCGAACGGTGTTTCCGAGAACTCAATCTTTGGTCATCTTAAAAAGTACATTCCAGAAGAGCGGTTGCTTAAATACCGCAACAACTTCGCCTTGGATATGGTCAACCTCCATGACCTGTTCTTTATGGGTGACGCCCTAGAGCAAATGGGGACTACTGGGGCAGGTAAGTTTGGACAATTTATGTACAAATACGCCAGCCCTCAAGGTCTTACTGACAGGGCTATGGGTGGCGTTACTCGTGGCGCTGTAACCCCGTTCCAATCCAAACTGCCTTCCGGTGAGCGTATTGGCGGTACGTTGCCTCTTGTTGCTTCTGAGACCAGTACAGAACTTATTGGTGGTCTCTTTGCTAACGCTATGGCAAAGGCTAAGGCCTATATGGATATTGAGGCCATGGTCGATAGCGGTGGTAAGCCTAAGTTTGCTGTTGGTAGCAAGCTGTTTAACGACGCTGTAAACAAGCGTTATATGGAGGAATACCTAGCTCCGATCAACGTTGGTATTGGAGAAAAGGCTGAGACCATTGCTTATGCAGTCAAAGACAAAGATGCTCAGCTGCTGGCAATGGCAATGGATATGATGATGCCTCTTGAGGATGACGTTTGGGGTGGTATTACTAAAGCGTCACAAAAACTGGCGGATTCTGATTACACCCTTCTTAAAGCTGTAATTGCTCCTTACGTCAAAACTCCTCTTAACGCTCACAAATTCCATTTCTATTACTCCCAGCCTCTTCCAATGTTCTCGGAGATTCCTGGTATGCAGGGTCTTCCAATGGGTGTTGGTATAGAAAGTGCTATTGGTATCAAACGTTTGATTCAACAGTTCCAAGGACACGAAGAGCTGGCTGATCGTATTACTGGATTCCAGAGCAAGATATTCCACAAAGATGCTCGAGTTCGTGCTGAAGCTCGCAGTGCTTTGGTGATGTCTACATTGCTTAACACTGGTGTCTTTGCTCTTGTTGAAAGTAACGCTCTAGAGATTACTGGTGGTCAAAACACTTCTTATCGTGAAGCTCTAGACGCAAGTATTCCTGCTTACAGCGTCAAGATTAACGGTCACTGGGTTCCTTATCGTTTCCTGCCTTTTGTTGGTGAGCTTCTTGCTTATCACGCAAACCTGAGGGATTACAAACGTCGTCAATCTGCTTATGGTGCTCAAGAAGTCCTTGGTGGAGCCATTGTGGCTACTGCTCAGACTTTCCTTGATACTCCTGCTATTGCTGGTATTGACACAATGATCGCTGCTCTTAGAGAGCCAGCAAAGGCTGAAGATTTTATCCTTGATTACTTTGAGCGTATTGGTGGCGTTCGTTACCCTGCTCTTCGTAAAGCAGTCCTGAGAGAGTTCTCTGAAGCTTACGCAGCACGTCCAGTTACTAGCGGTCAACGGGCAGGAATCCTTAAAACTGACCGTCCTAAGTACCAAGATCTCTCTGCTGGTGAAGCTGAGCGTTTCACTATTGAAGAGGGTCTTCGCACTTTGCCTGTTGCTGGTCTTCTTGAGTTCCCAATTCGGATGCTGGTCAATAAGGCCAACAACCTTGGTCTTCTGCCTTTGATTGAGGCTATGGATCAAATGAAGGGCAACGAGGTAATGAAAGGTGATTACCGCCAAGCTCACTGGTACAAGCCTGGAGACATCACCTACTTCAACCCTTCAGAACGCTCCACAATGCAAACGTTCTTGGGTCGTCACTGGCCTGTGCCTGCTGATTCTGATCCTGTAGACGTTGAACTGTTCCGTCACGGTATTGAACCTCCTACTCAAGTGTTCCGTCGCTTCGGTATCGTTGCTAACGAAGTTATGGTTAACAGGTTCCGTCGTTTCCTCGGTACTGAATATCGAGGCGCTGACGGTAAAACTTTGGAGGATATCTTCCGGGACACTGTTGAAAACAAAGTTCCGATTCCTGGTTTGGTAAATGTTTACTACAAAGACCTTCCGGACGATGAGCGTAACTCCTTGGTAATCAACCCTGGTGCTGCTCCTGTGTTCGATACAGACGAGGTTGTGACCAAACGTTCTGCTCTAATGCAAATCCGTTCTGATCACATTAATCGTGCTGTTATCGAGTTTTTGACCGGTGAAACGGAACTCATTGAGGGCGCTAATGTAGTTAAAAAGCCCATTCAATACTCCGCTCCTGCTGATGCTAAACGTGAGTATCAAAACTGGAAACTTTCTAAATTTGGTGGCTAACTAATGGCTTTTGCATCAATCACCTACACCAGTGCATCTGGTACCACCTTTGCTCTGACGAATAGTGATGGCAACGCCATTGAGTACCTTCGTCAAAGTGATATCTCTGTAACCGTCAACGGTACTCTCCAAACGATTACTACTGACTACACGTTTAACGCTGCTGGGACCTCGATTGTCCTTAACAGTGCAGTAAGCGGTGCAACAGTTGTTCTGACACGAACGACCAGCATCACAGACGCCACTGTGAGTTTCACTGCTGGCTCTACTCTGACCGCTCAGGACCTTAACAATTCTGACAGACAGAACCGTTTTGCTCTACAAGAGTTCTCAGATACCTACGGTGGTTTGACCACTGGTACTGGTGACCTGAGTGCTCTTGCTGGTTTTATCGGTGGCAGTGAGACGTGGGCTTCTGATGATGCTCACGCTGCTACTACTGGTGGTATTGACAGTCGAATCGATAGCAAAATTGATACCGCTCTGACTGGTGACATCAGTGGTGGTGACGGTGTAACAATCGTTGATGACAGCCCTGCTGCTGGTCAGATTCGTATTGATCTTGATGCTGACATTGCCACGCTGCGCAATATGCAAACAGGAGCTGCAACTGCTCTTGCTGCACTGACCTCTACGGAACTTGCAATCCTTGATGACGCTACGGTCACTACTGCTGAGCTGAATCAGCTTGATGGCAACACTCTGACCAACTCTCCAACTTGGACTTCTAGCACTGATTTCCCTTCAGCTAACGCGATTAACACTCGTATTGTTTCGCAGTTGGATGCTGTCGGTGGTTTTGTAGCTATTGCTGATGATCAAAGCTTCCCAACCACTAACCCTGATCCCTCTGACAACGCTGGTACTGTCGTCAGTATTGCTGATGCTGGTGGGCTTGTAATTGATGGTTCTGGTGAGAGCACC
>Ga0099850_1000870_pt1 | contig 14121 bp, 18 predicted proteins | sample CB_VirMetaG_5_FD_79182 | JGI IMG/M metagenome (GOLD analysis project Ga0099850, IMG submission 79182) | Freshwater to marine saline gradient viral communities from Chesapeake Bay - CB_1508_1D Viral MetaG | ecosystem: Environmental > Aquatic > Marine > Coastal | place: USA: Chesapeake Bay... | reverse complement strand
TAGTTGTTTTTACAAGCGGGAGTTTTGGAGGGGGGTATATGGGACAGCGAGGGCCGAAAAGTAAGCCAGCGAGCGTTCATTACCTCAACGGTAATCCGTCTAAAAAGCCTGCGGCGGTGCTGTCCGCTGGGTTGCACCCTGCAATCGAGGTACCTGCTTGCCCTGTTGATCTTCTGTCAGATGATGCGCGGGGTGAATGGGAACGGGTGACAATTGAGTTGGCAAAATTACGCGTTATTGCTCAAGTCGATATGGCTGCTGTGGCTGTTTATTGTCAGGCGTGGGGTGATTGGTGTGAGGCTCGCCGTAAACTGAAAGTGTCAGGCTTTACTGGTTACATCACTGTGACGCCAAGCGGCTATGAACAACAGAGTGTTTTATTTCAGATCGCCAATAAGGCCGCTGAAACAATGAAGTCATACGGTGCATTATTTGGCATGAACCCGAGCGCTAGAACAGGTGTGCAGCCTTCGCAGGGTGATATGCAATTGGGATTATTTGAATCAGATGAAAACGGCTCAGGCGCAGAAGAAGAGGCCGGACCCGAAAAGTATTTCTGATGAGGCTACCGAATACGCCCGTTCGGTTGTCTCTGGTAAAACAATTGCGGGGCCGCATGTCAGGGATGCCTGTCAGCGTCACCTGAATGATTTAGAGATTGGCCATGAGCGCGGGTTGGTCTGGTCGATTGATCACGTCAACTGGGCAATTGGCTACTTCCGTGATGTTCTCTGCTTAAACGGCGGTGAGTATGAAGGGGTACCGTTTGAGCCATTAGGCTGGCAGCTTTTTATTATTGGCAGCCTGTTCGGTTGGTTGGGTGATGATGGTTTTCGCCGGTTCCGTGTAGCGTATGTTGAGACCGCAAAAGGTTCAGGAAAAAGCCCTCTAGCCGCCGGTGTTGGGCTTTACGGTTTAACGGCTGACCAAGAATCCCGCGCGGAAATCTACGCGGCCGCAACGAAAAAAGACCAAGCCATGGTTTTGTTTCGTGACGCGGTGGCCATGGTTGACCTGTCACCGGAACTGACGTGCAGAATTCACAAAAGCGGTTCACCGGGTAAAGAGTGGAACCTGGCGTATCACTCAAGTGATAGTTTCTTTCGCCCGATCAGTGCTGATGACGGTCAATCTGGCCCGCGCCCGCATATTGGTCTGATTGATGAAATACACGAGCATCGATCTCCCGTAGTAGTTGAGATGCTACGCGCTGGCACAAAGTCGCGGCGCCAGGCGTTGATGTTCATGATCACCAACAGCGGTACTGACAAACAGTCAGTCTGTTGGGATTACCATGACTACGGCGCCAAAATTGCTGCAGGCACCATACAGGATGATTCGTTTTTCTCGTTCGTCTGTTCGCTAGATGAGCATGATGATCCATTCAAAGATGAAACATGCTGGGTAAAAGCCAACCCCAGTATTGAGGCGGGCATACCCGGCCTAAAGTACCTGCGTGAACAGGTTGTGCAAGCGCGTGGGATGCCTTCGAAAGAAAGCATCGTTCGTCGCCTCAACTTCTGCCAATGGGTCGATGCCGCATCGCCATGGATTGGCAGTGAGATCTGGTTCTCCGCGCAAGACACCGATTTTGACCAAACAGAATTACGCGGTCGCCGTTGCTGGGGCGGGTTGGATCTGGGTAGCACGCAAGACCTGACCGCCTTCGTACTGCTCTTTGAGCCAACAGAGGATGACCCGTATTGGCGGATACTCCCGCGCTTCTGGGTGCCGGGTGATCAGCTCACAGAAAAAGAACGACTTGATCGCGTACCGTACTTATCGTGGCGTGATGCTGGGCACTTAGTTGCCTTGCCAGGGAAGGCCATTAACAAACTGGCAGTGATAAAACAGGTGGCTGAAGACGCATCACAGTATGACCTTCAGTCCATCGCGTTTGATCGCTGGCGTATTGAAGACCTGAAAATGCTCATGGAGCAGGAAGGCATAGAGTTGCCCCTGCAGCCATTCGGGCAGGGTTTCAAAGACATGAGCCCGGCGCTAGATGAATTTGAGCGGCGCTTGCTCAATGATGCACTCAAACACAACGCTAATCCGGTTATGACCTGGTGTGCGGCCAACGCCGTAATCGCCTCTGACCCATCCGGCAACAGAAAAATTGACAAAAAGCGCGCCACAGGACGGGTTGACGGAATTGTCGCCGGCATCATGGCCGCTGGACAATCGAACAAAGAGGCTGAACTGCAGCCAACACCTGAGCTAATAATGTTATGAATGAATTGACACAACGATTAGACGCCTGTGATCGGTTCAATTCTGCGTTGGAAAAATGCCGTGTTCCTGGCAGCCCTATACTGGATAAATTTGTATCCGAACAACAAGCGGCGCGCAACACGCCTGTGGTGCGCGATGAAACGCTCGACTCATCAAAAATAATCAAAGGCACCGAACTGTTTGACTGGATGACCGGCGGGCTCAGCGCGTCCGGTGTTGCGGTAACCGAACAGAGCGCTATGCGCGTGTCTGCCGTCTATGCCTCGGTCAACCTGATCGGTGGCGCGCTTTCCAGTCTGCCCTTGCCTGTTTATCAGCGTGGCCAGGATGGTGAAAAAAAGCGAATTGATCACGACTACTGGTGGCTGCTTAATCGCCAGCCAAGTGAGGCCCTATCGGCCGCCGTGTTCTGGGAGTTTTTAACCGGGTCACTCCTGCTGAACGGTGACAGCTTTGCGCGCATCCAGCGCCAAGGGCGCTCACCTATGGCCACGGGTTTTGATCCGCTGCATAAATCCCGCGTAACCGTCGTGCGCAAAGATGGCCGCCTTTGGTATCACGTAAAGAATGATGAAGGTAAAACAGAAGTCGTTGACCAAGACGATATGATCCACGTACCCGGTGCAGGTTTTGACGGCTGTAACGGCCAAAGCCAAATCCGCCACGCCCTGCGCAACGCGGCCGGAATATCGCTGGCGGCGGATGAATACAGTGGCAGCTTCTTCACCAACGGCGCGCGGCCTGATATCGCCCTTGAATTACCGGGCAACCCAACAAAAGACCAGCAAGATATGATGAGGGCCAGCTGGGATGAGCGCTATCGCGGCCTGGGCAACAACCACAAACCCGCCCTGTTGACCGGTGGGATCAAAGTGCATGAATTAACGATGAATGCCGAAGACGCGCAGCTCATCGACACCCGAAAATTTCAGGTTGAAGACATCGCGCGCATCTTTGGTGTGCCGCCCCACATGATCGGCCACACCGAAAAAACATCAAGTTGGGGGAGTGGTGTAGAGCAAATGTCCATCGGCTTTGTGAAATACACCCTACAGCGTCACCTGGTTAAATTTGAACAAGAACTCAACCGCAAACTGTTCCGTGATAGAAAAACCTTTGTTGAATTCAACACAGCAGGTCTTGAGCGCGGAGATTACAAAACCCGCAATGAAGGCTATCGCATCGCCCTGGGTCGCGCGGGTGAGCCGGGCTGGATGACGGTTAACGAAGTCCGCAAACTGGATAACCTGCCGCCTATTGATGGTGGCCAAAAGCTCCATGGAGTAGAAGACAATGAACCCACTGCTTAAACTGCTGGCGGACAATCGCGGAGTAGGACAATTTCGCGCTGACGCTACCGGGCAAGAGGCCACCATCTACCTCTATGATGTCATCGTGGCTGATGACTACTGGGGAGGCATCGGTGTAGAAAGCTTTGTACGCACTCTAAACAGCCTGACTGCGCCCGTCATCCATCTGCGCTTTGATTGTCCGGGCGGTGATGTCTTTGCCGGGCGCGCCATGGAACAAGCCATCCGTGAACATCCCAGTAAAATCATTGCCCATATCGACGGCTATGCCGCCAGCGCCGCCTCATACGTGGCCCTGGCTGCAGATGAAGTGCTGATTAGTGAAGGTGGCTTCTTCATGATCCATAAAGCCTGGACCATCGCCATCGGTAATTCCGATGAGCTGATGGAAGTGGCGGGTCTGCTGGAAAAGATCGACGGCACCCTGGTTAAAACCTACGCCCGCGAAACCGGCCAAACCCCAGAACAAATCAGTGAATGGATATCAGCCACCACCTGGTTTGATGCCGATGAATCCGTAGAGCACGGCTTTGCTACGAGTATGGATACACTCGGGTCAAAGGCCAAAGCCAAAGCGCCCGCGCAACACTGGAACTTAGCGGCCTATGGCCATGCCCCGCAACCGGCACCGGTTGCAGAACCAGAGCCCGCGCCTGAACCAGAAATAATTCCAGAACCAACTGCGGCTTACAACAACAGCCACACAGACCACCTGGCGCGCCGCTTGCGCCTGGTCGCTACTGCTGCCTGACGCGCTCCCGTGTCTTGCAACACAAACCGCCTCACGGCGGTTTTTTTATGTCCATAACTTTTTGAGGAACAAAACAATGCCAACCAGCATTCAAGAACTGCGGGAGCGTCGCAGCGAACGCGCTCAGGGACTCCATGCACTGTTGGAGAAAAATCCAGGTGACAAGTGGGCCGCCGAACTGCAAGCGAAATACGATGAAGGCATGGCTGAAATCGACGCGCTTGACGGTGAAATCAACCGCCATCAAAAACTGCTGGATGCCATGGCGGTGGAAGCGGAAACCCAAATTGTTATAAACGCCGCTGATCGTCATGCACATGACAACAAATCACCGGCTTCCGCCCTATTTGCCAAATGGTTGCGGGGTGGTGATAACGCCCTGTCTGCCGAAGAGTGGGCAGGCATCCGCAACACCATGAGTACCGGCACTGGCTCAGAAGGCGGTTACAGCGTGCAGTCAGATGTAGCGCAAACCATTATCGATGCCCTCAAGGCATTTGGCGGCATGCGTGAGGCCGCAACAGTCATCCAGACTGAAATGGGTAATGCCCTCTCGTTCCCTACATCAGACGGCACCAGTGAGACCGGTGAGCTGATCGCTGAAAACACCACCGCAACGGCGGCTGATCCAACCTTCGGAACCGTATCCCTCAACGCCTATAAGTTCAGCTCAAAGATCGTGGCCGTCCCGTTCGAGCTGCTGCAGGACAGCCAGGTAGATATCGAGGGCTTTGTCAGCAACCGTCTGGTTGAGCGCATCGGGCGCATCACAAACAGTTACTTCACAACCGGTACGGGTACATCCCAGCCGCGCGGAATTGTAACGGGTGCGGGGGCAGGTAAAACCGGCACCACCGGCCAAACCACCACCGTGAGCTTTGATGACCTGGTTGACCTGGTACATGCGGTTGACCCCGCCTATCGCCTCTCGGGTAACTGTCGTTTCATGATGAACGACGCCTCACTCAAGGTGATTCGTAAACTGAAAGACGACCAGGGCCGCCCGATATTCCTGCCGGGTTACGATGGCCTGGGTGGCCCGATGGCTGATTCAGTCCTGGGCTACGGTGTCACCATTAATCAGAATGTTGCCACCATGGCGGCAAACGCCAAATCCATTCTGTTTGGAGATATGGCGAAATACTACATCCGTGATGTGATGCAGGCGTCACTCTTCCGCTTCACTGATTCAGCCTATGCCAAATTAGGCCAGGTCGGTTTCCTGATGTGGGCGCGTTCCGGTGGCAACCTGTTGGATGCCAACGCCGTCAAATACTACCAAAACTCCGCCACCTAAGCGGTCTCGGTAATCAACAACGCACAGCAGGGCCAGTCAGCTGGCCCTGCTTGAATCGCACAAGAGGAAACGGTCATGTCAATGAAAAAAGCCAGAATCCTGGTCAATACCCCGTTGGATGGTTTCGACTACACACCCAACCAGGTCATCGAAGCCGAAGCCGATACCATCAAAGACCTGGTAAATGCCGGCTTTGCTGATGATAAGCCGGCTGCCGTCAAATACTGTATTGAAGAAGGAGCCCGCGTCATCACACATCACGGCGTAATGAGTGAGCAAGAACAGGTTGTCGTTACTGATGACCTGTCCGGCGAATTAGCCCCTGATGATGAAAACCCCGATACCGGCGGTTAATAAAGAACCGAACCCACCAAAAGGCGGCTCAGTGCCGCCTTTCTATTTCCTGGTAAACAAAATTTAACCATCGCGCAAAACGTACCCAATAACTGAGGAAAAACGCAATGCCACAGACAAATAAAGGGCTTGGCCTGCTACTGGAGGGCATGTTTCGCGGCCAGTTCAACGGCGGCGCATTCCCGACCAACTTCTATGTTCTTCTAGCTACGTCAGCCGCCGCTGTTGTTGCTGACACAAACACAGCTTCTGAGCTTACCCAGATTGCCACAGGAAACGGCTATGCCGATGGTGGCGCGGCTAAAGCACGTGGCACGACTGATTTCGAGGCCATTGTCGAGGATGACACGAACGACCTGGCCTATGTGCAAACGACCGATGTGGTGTTCACTGCCTCTGGTGGCCCAATTCCGGCATCTGGCAGCGGAGCGCGATACTCCGCACTAACTGACGACAACGCAACGGTAGCAAGTCGACTGGTCATGGGCGGCTGGGATCTGGTATCCGACAGAACCGTATCAGACGGTTAGACGCTGACACTACAGAACCCTGAATTCAGATTACAACAGGCGGCATAACATGACGACTAACAAACTCCCTCCTTGGGCCAGCATGAACGACGGGCAAGTACAGATAGACCCAGAGACAGCCTATCCGCACTACCTCGGTATGCTGGAACTACCCGCTGATAAATACGGCGCAGAAGTAGCCCGACGCTGTGCGATTGAAGACTTGAAATCACTGCTCGGCGTACCGCTGCGAATCAAGATTATAAAACGTGAAGAGTGGGCGCTGAGAAATCTCGAAGGCACAGACGAAGATGCCCAACGAGGCGCAAACGATTTCAAAAAACACCATAACGGACTCACAAAACGCCGGGCAGCACAGGCGATGGTGAGTGGTGAGTTTTAAGCGTCCGTCATGTCACTGGCTAAATGGATTATCCGCTGGCTACTGAAGCGCAAGCACAGCAATTGCGTAATGTACGCATTTTGTCGCCTGATCATTGATGGTGGTGAAGTCAGGATAACAGCAACGCCAGTTCCCGGCGGTTTGCTTCGTGCAAGCTGGACGCCAGACAAAGGCAAAACACTTTATTCGTGGCGGTCTGTACATGCAAAAAACTGGTCTCGCGTGAGAACAGCGATAAATCAACTTTGGTTTGAAGGGTACGTTAAAGAGAAAGCGCAGTGACTGGTTACATTAATAGGATTATGTGATGCCAAATTACGCAGAAATAGCAGATCGCGCAGTCGAAATAATAGGGTCGGGTGATCTTGTTGCCAGCAACGGTAAGCCGATGGCTGACCCTGCACAATATCAAGCCGCGTTTGATGTGATGGTTGCTGAAACTGAAGCCGTTACTAAAGACATCGACACGGTTGAAATTAAAAAATATCTGATCCTGACTGATAAATGGATGGGTATCAAAGTAAGCACTGAGATAGCCGCCCAAGTCACAATGGACGCGCTCACCGTGTTCGAGTCTTTCCGTCTGACTGACCCAGCTACCGGACCAATGGTCGCCGCAAAACTTGAATCAATGATGGATGCGCTGATTGCTGCAAATCTAATTGATGCAACCGATAAAGCGCTGATTATGGCTATGGGTGCAGCGCTGTCATTACGCTGGCCTAATCTGCAAGCAGGCGACGTGCAAACTGCATTGAGATGGCGTAGCGAGGGGGAAATCTAATGGCAGGCAAATATACAGCCGAAGGCATATTGGAAGCATGCCTAACTACAGAGCTAAATGGGCTTGCCAACGCGGGCATTTCCGCAGCAGGGCCATCAATATCTAACGATGCAACAGGTGAACGGGATTTTTTCGGAAACTTTGAATTGTATATTGCGGCACAGGGAACAAACCGCACAGCAGGTGCGGCCTGTCACCTCTACCTGATACCAGAGGTTGACGATGTTAATTACGGATCAACTGTGGGTGCATGCCTGGATAACTACTATAGAGGCCCAGTCAGTATAGACGATGGTGCGCTAGCTTTTCGCACTCTTATATTTGAGGATGTAAAGCTGCCTGTTGGCGATTTCAAATGTGTGATTAAAAACAGCACAGGGCAGACGCTAGCGGCAACTGGAAACACCTTGAAATTCCGCCGTCATGCGTATGAGGATGCGTAACTGTGGCGTTGATACTCCCTGATCCTCGTCTTGATATGCCTGAACTGTTTATCCCAGGCAGACAGCCTACTGGCCCGGTTGTAACTACAAGGAAATCATACGTCACCATGATTGGTGCTGGGCGTGTGCCAGTAATATCTAGACCACCTTCTGCATACGGCACCGTAATCAATGCGACAGGTCGCTTGGGCGCTGCCAGTAGAGCTGGCAGCTATACATCAGGCCGGCTCAAATTCGGCTCAATTAACGGGGCCAATTTCCAGTCTGACGGCCTGACAATGATAGCAGTAGCCGATGTGTCTACGATGCCGTCAACACTGTACCCGTCGCTAGTATCGATCATGCCAACTGGCGAGTACTACGGTATTTGCAGCCTGGCTATTGGTAGTGGGCTGGGCTATCTGTACGCCAACGTTTACGCGGGTAACTCCAGCAGTACACTATTTGCAGATGGATCGTATGGCGTAGTAACTAATGATACTGATCTGGCAGCAGCAGATCAGGTCGTGATGGTCGCCTCGTATGACAAATCAACGTTATCCCTGACAACATTGCTATTGGGTGGGGCGAGCAATGGCATGCTACGCGATTTCTCTCACGCTCATTCATTCGGCTGGCCCAGCGGAACATGTGAGATAAATGTAGGAGGGTATTTGCGCAGTACGGAGCGTTGTTACTACAACAATATTTATTTTGCTCAGGTATTAGAGGGGCCTGAAACGTCTGCGGCGCGTAGAGCTGATATAGCGCGCAACCCCTACCAATTCCTGGTTCCGGCCTAACCCATGCGCCCGAGTCGAATAATATTATCAACGGGTGGGGGTGGTATAACCGTACCCCTATCCCCATCAGCCGCCTATGCAGCATCCAGCACAACCGCAGTATTAAGCTCTGTCGGTGTAGCCATTACCCCGGCCACCGCGCACGGAAAAACACTCAATCCATCCGTAATGGCCGGGGATGTATCACTATCGCCAGCCGTCAGCACTGCGTATGCAAACACAATACTGGGTAATACCCAGCTAGGAGCGGTGCAGGTCATACCAACGCCAGCGTTGGGTTATGCGGCAGCACAATTAGGTGCAATCAGTCAAAGCGGCCTGTCGCTCAACCCAGCACCAGCAACTGCCTACGGATCAGCCTTAATCGGACTCATTCAACAGGGCAGTATCAGCATCAACCTATCCGCTGCCATTGCTCACGCAGCAACGGTTGATCCATCGATATTACAAAACGGTATCGCGGTATCACCAGCACAAGCTACGGCCTACGGTACAACCAGCAGCACAACAACACTGGGCAGTGTCATTGCTCAATGCGGCACGATCACCGCTTACGGAAGCACAAGCGCCGATGTATCACTGGGCGCAGTATCCATTGCAGCAACGCCCGCTATCGGATACGGAAAAACAATAGGGGCTGATGTTAATACATCGGGGCAGTTAGTCAGCCCATTACCCGCAGTGGCGTATGGATCACTGATTGACCCATCACTGCACTTTAGTTCTGTCACGGTAGCGGCGCTGTCTGCAACGGCCTATGCACAAACCCGCATAGATATATCGACATCAGGTCAAGGGGTCATCGCGGCGGCCAGGGCCACCCGGCGCCGCTACTCCAGTAGACCGCCGGCAATCACTCACTCAAGGCGTTGGCAATGACACCGAAAACAATCGCACCACCAGCAACTACCCCCATCACGCTGGCGGATGTAAAAACCCGGTTATCAATCACCGATGCCCTGGAAGACACCGAAATTCCCGCGCTGATACAGGCGGCGGTAGAGCAGGCTGAATCCTACACGGAACGCTCGTTCATCACCCGCACCCTGGAACTGGCGGTTGATCACTTCCCGGTTGAAATTGAACTACTCAAAGGCCCGGTTCAGTCGATCACCTCCATCAAATACCTGGACAGTGACGGCACCGAACAGACGCTATCAGGCAGCAACTATGTGCTGGATGACTACAGCCCATTGCCCTGGGTACTGCTGGCGGCGGGTGAAAGTTGGCCGGCCACCTATGACGCGGCCAACGCGGTAAAAATACGCTACGTGGCGGGGTTTGGTGATGCCGCCGATGTGCCAGAAGACATCAAAAGCGCGCTCTATATCGCGGTCGGGCATTGGATCAAGTTTCAGTCAGAAGTTGAAAGCGGCATCGGGCCATCCCGTATGCCGCGCCAGTTCTATGACCTGTTAGAACGTCACCGCATCACTAAATTCTAAGGCTCACATGGCACACGTAAGAAAACAGATACGGGACGCCGTAGGGGCGCTCTTGTCCGCTGCGCCGGTCAACTGGCAGCGGGTATTCAAAACCCGCATCGCGCCCGCCCGTGACGTTGCGCCCTATCTGCTGGTTTTTCTTGGGGCAGAAACAGAACAGCCCTTGGATATTGGCGACAACTATTTAATGCAGCGAGACATCAGCCTCTCTGTACGCGGTCACCTGCGCATCATCGAAGGTGAAGCGCTGGAAGACGCCATGGATGCGATGGCGGCAGAAATAGAAACCACCCTCACCGTGGCGTCTTTACGCGGTGCATTGCCCAAACTGAAACAGCTCTACCTGGTCGCCAGTGACAGCGACATGATCGAAGAAGAAAACGAACGCGCCTATGCCGAAATATCACTCGAATGGCAGGTGCAGATACACACCTATGAAGGTCAACCCGAAACCCTGGTATAAAGGAGAAACACAATGACCGCACGAGTCTGGTCAGGCGTAGCCGTAGCCGTTCAATCTGCACTAGCCGCCGCCGTTACCATCACAGCCATTACAAAAGCCAGCCCAGCCGTGGTAAGCCATGCCGGGTCTGATCCCTCCAACGGTGATTTCGTGGTGCTGAAAACATCCGGCATGAACGAAGTCAATGAGCGGGTGTTCCGGGTGGCCAGTGCCTCTTCCGGGTCATTCGCGCTGGAAGGCGAAGACAGCACCCTGTATGAAACCTTCAGCTCAGGTACCTTTGAAGTCATCACCTTCGGCACCAGCCTGGGCACGGTGCGCAGCGTGAGCGCCAGTGGCGGTGAATACAACTTTGTCGATACCACCACCATCCATGACAAAATATCAACCCAGCAACCCGGGTTGGCCTCCGCCATCGCCTACGCGCTGGAAAACCGCTGGCAACCTGAAGACGCCGGTTTGGCTGCACTCAAAGCCGCCTCAGCCGTCAAGGCACAGCGCGCGGTCAGAATGACCTTCTCAGACGGCTCCATGACGCTGTTCTATGGCTACGTCGGCGCAACCGGTGCAGCGGGCGGTAGTGCACAAGATCTGGTCACTACACCCGCCACACTGACCGCCTCTGGCCTGCCGACTAACTACGTAAGCTAATGAGTCTAATAGATAAGATAAGGCTTGCCCGTCAGTCGTGTATAACGATTGGCGGGTACGCTATAACCATCATGCGCCCCACAGACCTCGACGCAATGGAAATGCAATACGCCTCAAAAAAAGAAGCGGTATTGGGTGTTTCCAAGTTCGTCGTTGACTGGAAAGGATTTACTGAGCTTGATTTCTATTCAGGTGGTACCAGTGATTCTGTTCCGTTTGATCAGGCGTTATTTATCGAATGGATAAAAGACAAACCTGATCTTTGGGGTGATCTGATTAACGGTGTGATGTCCGCTTATAAAAAGCATAGAGAAAAAGCGGGTGAGTCCTCAAAAAACTCCTAAGCTGGCTGGAATCCACACAGAATAAATTTCAGTCAGCGCCCCCTGAAAGTGCAGAAATAGCCCTGCAAGCCTACAAAGACATGCAGGGAATAGATTGGGCTGCATTGCCAATTATCGCAGAGCTATACGGCGTACAGGACGTTGAGTCGTTTGTGCGTGACTTACTCACCATTCGGGGTTTTGTAGATGGCCGACGGAATTGAAATCAAGGTTTCCGGGCTGTCTGCCGTTTCCCGAAAACTAAAGCGTTTCGATAAAGAGTACAAAACCCGCGTTGTGCTGGCGTCCTTGTATGCCGGTGCCAGGGTTGTGCAGAAAGAGGCCAAAAAAAACGTGCCCGTTAAAACCGGGCGATTAAGAAGAGCCATCATCCTGCGTACATCCAAGATCAAACGCTGGAAGCACGGCGAATACGGTGTATTCATGACGTTACGGACAGGAAAAGGAAAAATGACCCGAAAGATGGTTTCTATGGCCGCTGGATTGAAGATGGTTATGAAACCCATGGACCTCGAAAGGTGCGGCGGTCAGAGATCGTAAAGCATTTCGGTAAAAGGTCAGGCCGAAAAACAGGGCCAGGAAAAACCCATATGCTTGGCGTGAAGTTCATCAAAAAATCATTCGACAATAAGAAGCGTGCGGCCGTGAACGAAATCAAATCGAAAGCCGAATCCGCCACCGAAAGATTAGCAAGGAAATTCAATAATGGCTAAAGGTGTAACAGTTGATTTCAACGCTAATCTGGCCACGTTTGAAGATAAAATAAACAAGGCCATTGATAAGTTAAAAGATTTTGGTGATGAGTCAGAGGCCGCCAATAAAAAATCAACAAAGGCATTTAAAAGCATTGGCTATGCGGTTGGCGGGATCGTTGCAACCGGTGTATTAGCTACTGGCGGATTGGTTGCACTTACTAAATCAGCGCACACCACAGCGGCGGCACTAGAAACGGCGGCCGATAAAACAGGGTTTAGTGTAGAGCGGTTTCAAGAATTAAGATTTGCTGCTGATCAAACCAACGTCAGCATGGGGGAGTTGGATTCAGGGCTTGAAATGTTCAATCGTCGTCTTGGTGAGGCGCGTATGGGCATGGGTGAGGCGTCCAAGGTCTATAGTCAGTTAGGCATAGACCTCAGCCAATCGAACGATGAGATATTCCGGCAAGCCGTTGAAACTATCGGCGCGGTAGAAGATCAAGCGAATAAAATAGCCCTGACATCAAAGCTGTTTGGTGAGTCATCGTCAAACCTGGCTAATACGTTTAAGGATGGTGCGCGGGGCATCGATGAGTTTGCCGAAAAAGCCCGCAACTTGGGGTTGGTGCTGGATGAAGATCTGGTGCGGGGAGCGTCAGCGGCTAATCAGGAATTTGAAACGCTCAAGCAGGTGTTGAGCGTACAAACCACAAAAATAATTTTAGAGCTCGCCCCGGCAATTGTAGATATAGGCAATGCTTTTGCAGAGGCCGCGCCAAAAATAGCGGCATTTGTCAGTCAGTTTTCTGAAATTAATAGTCAAACAAGACTGGCCGCTGAAGAGACCGTTAAAACCGCCCAGGAAACATACGGCGTTCTGCAAGCTAAATTAGCCCGCCGCCTGGAGATTCAAAACAACCCGCAGCACAAAAGGCTGTTCGCTGATGTATTTCTTCCTTCCGAAGAAGATATCAGGGCAGATATGGCGGTTGTTGAAAAGCAGTTCTCGGATGGTATTAAGCGGCTTGCTGAATTAAACACGCGCAATACAGTAAAGCCCACCGCGTTGCCTACATCAAATTTATTTGATGGTGAAATGGGCGGCGGCAATAAAAAACCAAAGAAAGACCCGTTCGAAGATGCCATCGCATCAATGGAACAGACCATTGCGCTATTAGGAGTGGAGACCCAATATGAAAAAACATTGTGGGACGTTCAGTCAGGCCGTTACAAAGACCTGAAAGACGGTCAGAAGGCCGCGTTGTTGGATGCGGCAAAGCGCCTCGATCAAAAGAATTTAGAAAGACAGGTCCAGGATGAACTGAATGACGCGCAGGAAAAAGCCGCGCAGAAAGCCGAAGAGTACAACCAAAAACTTGAAGACCAGGCGGATCGGTGGCGTGATCTGTTAAACCCCGCTAACGGTGTCTATGACCAAATGGCCGAACTGGATACCTTGCTGGAAAAAGGCAAGATCAGTTGGGATACCTATGGTGATGCCATGTTTCATGTCATGGCGGGTTTGGAAGAAGAAGCCACCAAGACTGAAGACAAATGGAAGGACTTGGGCCTCACCTTCTCCAGCGCCTTTGAAGATGCCGTTGTCAACGGTGAAAGACTCTCCGATGTACTGCAAGGGCTGGAAAAAGACATTG
>Ga0099850_1000866_pt1 | contig 14145 bp, 15 predicted proteins | sample CB_VirMetaG_5_FD_79182 | JGI IMG/M metagenome (GOLD analysis project Ga0099850, IMG submission 79182) | Freshwater to marine saline gradient viral communities from Chesapeake Bay - CB_1508_1D Viral MetaG | ecosystem: Environmental > Aquatic > Marine > Coastal | place: USA: Chesapeake Bay... | reverse complement strand
GATCGAGCCAATCGCGGGGACCGACTGCGGCCCCTGGTCGTGGGACCAGAGGAACCGTGGGTTCTTGTTAAAGTTCTCCAACTGCCATCCGTTGTTTCGGACCTTATTGCCGTCGCGCTTCACGCCGTCGGTTGACGCGACGAAGGTAATCATCCGGGAGTCTTCCTTGATGGAAGCCCGAACAACCGAGTCGGTGTTGGCCTTACGGATGAGTACTCGCTTGCCTTCCTCAAGGTCACGCGAGAGATTGCCGGATGGGGTGTCTAGTTTCATTCTCAAAGTCCTCAGTTTACCACTGGCTGGATGATGCAGCGGCAGTTGATAATCTCGCTTGGGTGACCAGAGGGGTCAAGCGGCCTTTCAAGTCCGTTGGAGAAGGGTGTACCGAGCGGTCGGACCTCTCCATCGATCTGATGAGTATCTCTGACGTTACCGTCATTAGCTGAGATCCATTCTACCCTTGTAACCCCCGCCGATGCAAAGGCTTCGTATTCGGCGTACAGGGAGGCGATACCGATCTCGGTCTTGGCGATAACTCGACTCCTGGCCGTGGAGATCGAGCCCTTGAAGGCTCTCTTTACCTCGTCGGCGGCGTCGTTAAGGCTCAGGCCCTGCTCGTAGGCAGAGATGAGGGCCTCCTTCAGGGAGGATTTCACAGTGTTTTCAATGGTTTCCCAGCCTGGAACCCTTCGTGCGTAGAAGGCTTCCGAGAGGGCGGGGCCACGCTCTTTCAGGATGGCGATACCGGGTTTCTCAACGATTCCAAGCGTTTGGACCTTATTGAAGCCGTTGTCTAGGCTGGCAAAAAAGGCAGCAATCGCCACCGGGCCGATCGCATCGATGAGGCTATCCTCCTCCATGACCGCCATAAGGTCGTCGATATCCGACTGATCCAGGAGTTCTTCGTCAAGGCTTCTTGACGCCTTCTTCGCTGGCCTGGAGCGCAATTCCTTCATCACTTTGGTGAACTGCTTATGGAAGTGGCCCCGAATAGCCTTATATGCGGCATTCTCCTTGCCGATGATTCTTTCCTTGTGGGCATCTGCGAGTTCTCGCCGCCACTCCGGAAGGGTCCACGTCTTACCGTCTGGGTAGTAGTCCCGCTTTAGTCGTCCACGGGTAATGAAGATCCCTGGCTCGACCTGGGTGATACGCATCGTGTGACGAAGGAACTCTTCGCCGTCCGACTCCTCTGGGCGGAACGCGAAGATGTGATCCTGTTCGACAATGCGACCGGCGACACCCGCACGTTGCACCCACTCTTCGGCCTTGGCCTTTTCGGGGTGTTGGATGCGAGAGAAGGCTACCGAGTGAAGGTAGAGACCCTCGTTCTCGGGAGACTCGCGAAGTTCTAGGCTCGTCGTATCGAGAGACTCGTCCTCTCCTTTGGACAGGATCGTGGGATGGTCTACAGAGAGAAGATCCTCTATGTCGTCTTCTCTTACCCCCGCAACCTTAAGCAAGGCCCGTGCCTGTGCCTTAGAGAGTGAAGTCCCGATACGCGAACAGATGTCCGCGATCTCGGTTATTGTCGCTGTATGCCCATGATAGCCGATAAGGGTCAGAGGGTCTACTGCCGATGCCTCTTCCTCTTCTGGCTCTTCCTCTTCCGGCTCTTCCTCCGGCTCCGGCTCCGGCTCCGGCTCGTCGTCCTCCGGCTCTTCCGGCTCGGGTGGGTTCTCGTAGCTTTCGATCAGCACATCGATCGGCACCTTGTTCGGGTCGACAAGGACAGTGTCGCCGTGGTCGACCTTCTCCATGCCTAGCTCGAACTTCCGGTTAACGGAGTTGAGGCTGTAGCCGAGGTCGACGTAGCCCTTTGCGTTCTCGATCTTCTCTGCGAAGTCGTCCTGAAGAGCCTCTACGCTGTTAAAGTCGAAGCGAATGGTGATCCTATGCTGCCCAACAGAGGTGAGTCCCTCGGTGAAGACGTCGGCCATGTCCTTAGCGTTGGGGCCGATGTTCGTCGCGTGGAGAAGTTTCCACTGGATCTTCAGTCCCGCGTCAGAGAGTCCTGACGTTTCGTATTCGTTCAAGAAAAGAAGAGGGACGTTAAGTACTCGGGCGATCTCTGCGAGGTTGAACCTACGAGCCTCAAGCCACTGCATATCGCGGCTATTGATGCCCAGTGGCGTGTATTCAAAGTCCGCCGAGAGAACCGCTACCCCTTCCGGGTTAGAGTACGATGACCCGTAGGTCTGGATCCACTGATCCCTAACGAGCTGGGCGTCGTCCTCATCGAACAGCCCCTCACCGACGTAGCGGAGGGAGCCAGCGGGGACACCGCTGTTCGTCATAATCGACTTGTTGTACACCGCCGCGCTGTAGTCCGCTTCGTATGCAAGGCGAGCCACGCCAATGGGGCTCAAGCCAATAAGGGGGTCCGAGGGGTTGATCGCATACGGAAAGTGCAGCATCCGATCTACAGGGATGCGCTGAGTGCGACTGGAGCCACCGGAGGTGGGGGGACAGTATGCCCAACCTTCGAGTTCGTAAGCACCTTTGCCACGGATAGGCTTAACGTGTTCGGGGTGGAGGGGGAGCAGTGCCCTCGGAATCCCCAGTGAGTTAGGGCTATCCATGTAGACATAGGCGTTGCCGTACATCAACTGCTGGGCCGAGATCGTGCGGACAAACTGGGCTTGGCGCATCAGCTTATTCGGACGATCGAGAAGGATCTGTAGGGGATTGTAGTCTACCCGCTCCCCGTTAGAGTACACTCGCAGGGGGGCAGCAGAAAGCTGCTGTCCGATCACGTTTACGGCACGGAAGATGCCAACGCTCTGGGTGTACGGATCGGAAAGCGCAGTAGATTCGCCAGCTTTCGACGCCATCGAAGAGAGAAGGCTGGAGATCTGAGCGGAAACTGACCTCTTCTGCGGGACCGGGGCTGCTGCGGTCGTGGTGCCACCGAGGTAGTTTTTGATGCGATTACGGAAAGATGCCAATGGGTTCCTCCAGTTAGGGGCTCTCTTCTAAGCTATCACACCTGGGCTCTTGGAGCGAGAACGGTGGCGAATCTTTAGTTTAGGGGATTGGGCGAAGCAAAGATAGAGGGCGTCCGCCTTATCTGGGGATTTCACGCCCCGCTTCTGCATGGAGGTCTTGGTTTCCATGGCGATCTGCCCGCGAGGGGTGATGTTGTACTTTAACGAGGTAAGCTGGGAGATAAGCTGCTCATCCCTGGGTATCTCGACCTCGCCCTTGTCGAACTTCTCTCTCAACCCCCAGAGTAGCTCCGCTCTGAGGTTGAAGAATCGCTTCGGGGCACTAGGAGCCTTGCCTACGTTGACGCCAATCACCTTGATGCCCTGATCCCTGATGTGGGACACGGCATGGTAGCCAAGTCCAACTTCGTCGGCGTAGACAATGAGGTAGGGGGCATACTTCAGGAGCTTCTGGAGAACCCAACCACGGGGGTCAGGCTGGGTGGTCGACAGCATCTCCGCAACGCGGTTCCCGCGCCGGATAATGAGGACCGTCTCGTCTTTCCCTGGGCCAGCGAGGTCGAGCCCTGCGATCCAGGGATCCTCCTTGGAAGGGGGGCTCACCTTCAGATCTCTGTTCTTGTCCCAGAGTTCGGCTGCTCGCTCTGCGGCGTCCAGCGTAATAACAGCGTCGTCGGAGTGGTCAGGGAAGGCCCCAAGAACACGGGACTGAAAAAGAGGGGAATCCTCTCCCCACTCATGCAGTCGGTCCATCACCCACTGACGCGAGGTTAGACCCGGGAAGGGGTTACGCTTCAGGTCTTCCTCGTCAGCCTCGCGAAGGTGCCTTGGGGTAGGGTACTTTGCCAAGTTGGGGCTATCGAAGGCTGAGATACTCAGGCAGTGCCAGAGGTCACGGCTCCTGGTGAAGCAGTCGTAGAACGGGCCAGAGGGTCGTGTCGGGTTTCCGATCGCGAGGATCTTAGCGTTACCACCCGCCCTGTTCGCCTCTGCTGCGAGCCAGATGTTGGCATCGATACCAGTGGCTTCGTCCAAGATGATAAGGATATGCTCCGCGTGGTGTCCCTGGAACCTATCCGGCGAATCGGTAGAAAGACCGACTGCGAACCAGTTTGGCCCCATGCGGAGTTCTGTGTTGAGTAGCTCACCGCCCAGGGGGATCTTGGACTTCCCGTAGGCCGAGGAGATCTCGGACCAAAGAAGTCGTTGGACCTGTGCAAAGGTCGGGGCGGTGGTCAGTACCCTGGAGCCGGGATAGACAGAAAGAAAGGTGAGCGCAGCCCTGGCTGCTGTATACGTCTTGCCGACGGAGTGAGCCGCTCGGACGGCCACACGGTCGTACTTCCAGATCGCATCGAGGATCTCGCGCTGTGCATCCCACAAGGGAGACGCCAGGACGTTCTCAACGAACCAGACCGGATCCTTGCGTCCGCGCAGGAGGATGCGCTTTAGCTGCTGCTCTGGCGACTCGGCCACTATTCGTCGACCTTGCCAAAAAATTTATTCTCCAGAGCACCCGCTTCGTCGCCCTGCTCCTCATCGGGAACATTGGGTTCCGGCAACGCAGTCTGCTGCTCGTACTCCGCGTCGATAGCCTCCTGCTTCTCCAGTTCGTCCAGTTCCCCGGCAATGTTCGCCAGAGCAGAGATAGCGATAGCCCCGCCGTCCTTGCCTGTGATCTCCTTGCGGTCGGACATCCCTAGCCAGGAGTCCTGCTTTGCGAGGAACATCTGGGCCTGGACGTTATTGCTCTCTACCGCGTTACGGTACAATGCCCGACGGAGGGTCATCTTGCCCTCTTGGCGTCCCTGCCTCCAGACCTCGACTAGCTGGGGGTCTGCTTTGACGCGGTTGGCCTTGAAGCCGAGGACCATCGATGCTTCTTTGGTCGTGCAACCAATGCGCCCCAACTGCCTAAGCACGCCCAGGTCGACCCTGCGCCCACGTCGCGTTTCCGGGCTGGTAACAGGCTTACTGTCGTCAACGTCTGGAAGCATTGCGACATCTTCCATCGAGACCTTTACCCCATCCTTCAGGGAACCATCGGACTCAAGGAGGTCTTCCGGATTCGTCTCCTCCTTCTCTGGCTCTTTAAGAGCAGGGTTCGGAGGACGTCCCTGGGCCATGTCCTACTCCTCGAAGTCGACGATGAGGTCCAGCGAAGACGAAGACTCATCGGAGGCAGCATCCTCCGGCAGCTCGAACGAGGACGGTGTTACAGGATGGACGTAGGCCACGCGCTTGCCATGAAGCCAGAGGACCAGGTAACGCTGGGGCTCAACCTCCGCAGCTAGTTCCTGGAGTTCCCTCTCGGTCCTTGGAGGGTTTTCAAAAACCTTGGTCCGGTCGTTGTTCTTGATATCCTGGAGTTCCGCGTCAGCCGTCGTAACGATGGCAATTTGCAGGATCCTCTCTGGGATTGGGCCTTTAGTCATTGTCAGATCCTTTCATTGGGCAGTCGAACTGGTTCTTTTCGTTCTCTCTAAGGCACTCCAACAGTCGCTTTTGGCAGATCTTCAGGTGGCCCTCGGCTTGTCTGACTGACTCTTCGGCCAGAGCGAGCCACGCCTTGAGTTGGCGCACCTTCTTTTCAAGCCTACGAATGCCAGCACGCAAGTCATTTTCCCGCCTAGAAACCATAAGGCCATGATAGCCTACAGAGGCTTTCTGCGCCAAGGAGAGCCCTCTTTGTCTTGATATTTCTGCAACTCGCGCTCCAGGCGGAGGATTTCGAGTTCCATCTCCTGGCAGTGGGCGCGAAGATACTCTATTTCAATCAGAATATCCTCACGGATAGTCATCGTGAGCCCTTGATCTCGCGCCGGGTGTCCTCGGACAACTGCACCCCGATGGCCCTACCGCCGACTTCTAGGCCGTAGAGGTCCAGGATGTCCTTGGCGGGATCCTGGGAAAGTACAGTGGCGAACCCATATCCGCGACTCCTGCCCTGTGGACCCCGTGGGATCTTCACGACGGAGACGCGCAAACCCCGGGCCATGAGGGCGGCCCGGAGTTCGGCTTCGTTCGTCGAGAACGGCACGTTGGAGATGAAGAGCTTGATCTCGCGGAATGCCGCAGGGTTTAGGCTAAAGGAGGACATAAGGACAGGTCTGTTAAGACCAGTCTACAGGATCGGCGTCCTGGGGCGCAACCAGGTCATCTAGCCTGGGGTCGTCGTTGATGGCCATCCTCAAGTACCAGATAGCCTTGTTGATGTCCTGCTTCAGATTACCCTTGTCCTCGGCCCTGTGAATGTACTTTAGCGCATTCCCACGACAGTAGGCTCGGAATCCCTCCTCGCCCAGCGCAGAACGAATGGCGTCGATAGCCTCAACACTCCCCTGATTGTAGTGCTTTGGAGAGTGGACCATTGGGTCGCGTGTGACCTTCGAGGACATCAGTGCATCCACCCGTTACCCTTGTCTCCGGCGCTAAAACGCTCGAAGGGGTCGACGGTCCTTCCGTTGAGGGCAGTCACAGTGTCGAGGGTGGTCGCGAAGACAAAATAGTCGTCCCTGCTGCACTGCCCGCTGGAGACCCACTCGTTAATGGCGTTGATGAAGCCTACTGGGTCTTCGAGCCTCTCGACGCCCTCGATGATAAAGACGCGAGCCTGAGCATCCTCACGACGCTCGTCGTCGCGCTCATATGTATTGTACTCCTGCGAAAAGATTTTGATCAGATTGTCCGTCGTATTGGGGAGGTCGCCGTGCCAAAAGAAAGAGCGAGCCATCGTTGCTTGATATGCTCCCTCTTGGGAAGTCTTGTCGATGAACTTCATGCGCTCCTTCACGAATGCGCCGAATTCCGCGTCAGACTTTTGCGACTCATCGCACATCAAAAAAAGCATACAAAACTCGCCAAAGGATCTAGCCAAGGTACGGAGCCTAACGCGCCCTGAGATCGTCTCCAGGCTGGTCTGCTCTGGCGGGGTTTCCGAGACGTTGATATGCAGGGTCTGACACCCGGGGATCTCAAGCAAGCTGGTGATGAGCGTAACCTGAGCATCCATGCGCGTCTCGTCGCTCACGCAAAGTGTTCTGACCTGCCCGTTCGATGCGTTCCCCGCTGGATCCGAAACCAAGCCCAAACAGGCCGGGACGATGATCGCCGGGTTTTCTCCCATGTTATTGCTGGGAAGGGTACTCATGACTCTAACTCCTCTAGGACACGGTCGAGGTCTTCTTCCTTCTCGACCAGAACAATAGGACACCCCCGCCACAGACGATGGAACTTCTGCTGGCGGGCATTGAGACTACCGCCGCCAAAGCTGTGCTCTTTGACGGCGATGTCTAGGACAAACTTCTCACAAGGACACTTGCGGCAGGGGCCGCGAACCTCATGCAGCTTACTACCGTGCTTGCACTCGCCACATTTGGTAGATTTCAACCTTCCGGCCTGAACCTTTCGGCTGGGAACCTTGATCTCAACGAGGACAGACTTGCCATTGAGACCAACAAGCAAATCCGGGCACCCGCCGCCGATCCCGCTCAGGTCGACGACGGAGCACCCGGACAATTCGAGACCGGCCTTCAAGGTCGCGTGGTTCCGGTCCCGACTAGGCATTTCACTTCCCGCAGCAGCGAGCGTAGGTCACAGTCCTACTTCCCTCAACCGGCGCACACTCGTAAGCAATCTCTTCGTATACCTCACCGAAGACGTGCGAGAGCAGAGGGCCACCCTCCCCATAGGGCCGGGTCAGGAAATCAGGGCCGTTGTCGGTGCCAACAGGGCGCTCGAAGCACTGCCCACCCTGCTGCTGAAGGCCCTGGGGACAAGAAGAGGTAGAGTACTCTCCCGCTTCAGCCCAGTCACCCTGCACCAGCGCACAAAACCCTGCGGGATCCTCGGGCTGCTCGTTGCCAAGCACCAAAGAGTACATGGCGAACACACCAACAGCCGATACCACAAAGCCAACCAAAAAATTTCTGATTTCTTTCTTCACTTTTTCTCCTTTCTTTTCTTTTTCGCTGGGTCCATCCCAGAGACTGAAACCTATCACTTATGATGATACGAATCCAGCTAGGTCTACCGAAAAAAAAGCAGACATCCCTCCTTATAGGGACATAGGCAAAAAAAAGATAAACCTATAGCTACTGCCTCTCCCCTCGACCCTTACCGCATGGTCTAGCTACCCTCCAGGGGTAGTCTAGTTTCGCTCTGTCCCCTTACCGGGGGGCGACTGCATCAGGAGCGGGAGAACCATGGGTTTGACCCCATAGCTAGTCTTCCTTGGCGGGGAAGACTCTTCACGTTGGGGAGATAGTACACTGACGAGAACTACGAATCTAGCCCCGGTTGCGTTTTTTCTTCGCTGGCTGCCTAAGCGCCGCGCAATTAGGGCGTTTTGTTTTGGGGGTGATATGTTAGAGGTTGCGATTTTGGGGGGAGGGTTGAGAAAAATCTGGCTGCAAGTTCATTATTACCATTTGTTAAAAATTGTATTTGTGGGAAAGGGGTACCTACTCTCCTTATTCCGAAAAGCAAGGCTCTTGCTATGGCATTTGGCATAGAACTTGCTATAGCAGACGCTATGTCACATGGCATAGCACTTGCTATAGCATCCCGCATAGCACCTAGCACGGCGGACGCTATAGCAGGTGCTATGTCAGGTGCCACATAGCACCTAGCATAGCAAACGCCATACGGCACCTAGCACGGCGGACGCTATAGCAGGTGCCATACAGCACCTAGCACGGCGGACGCTATAGCAAACGCCATACAGCACCTAGCACGGCGGACGCTATAGCAGGTGCCATGCCTAGTTCGAGCGTTCGTATCGGGCTGCAATGCCGATGCCGGAATATTGGCACGATTCTTGCCTGAACAGTCGTTCTACGCTTTGTGTTGAGATACCTTGACAGGAGGGACAGGGGTGCTAGATTGAACTTGCCGGGATGATCCGGACCGAGAAATTCGAACGATTGTTCGAGGAGGCAACAATGAGAGACTTCGCCGACAACCTGCTAACCATCGTGGCCACATGTGAGGATGTCGTCCGCAGCGACGTCCGAGAGGGGAGGGTTTCGACCTACCCCGGTACCGTCCGCCTCATGATGGGCGACAACGGAGTGGTTCTGGATGAAGCCCACGGGTACCTCGCATTGGGCAAGGATTTCGCGAGGGCTGTTCGCGAGGCGATGAACGACCATGACTCGCTGGCATTCTCAACCGCCCCATGCGACGACATTGGGACATGGGCAATCAGGATCCAGCATAGCACGACGTTCGACAAGATCCCCCATCGCTGGGGGATTGCGAGGGTAGAACGTAGAACCGGGTTCTACAACATCGTCGCCAGGCGAGTCCTATAGCAGCAAGAATTATGCCAGCGTCCGGGGTGGGGTTCCGGACGCTGGCAATTTTCATGCCAAACTTTAGTACGAACGTTCGTATTACGGAGACAATGAGGATTCTATTGTTGCAATTTCAATGCCAAAAGTACGAACGTTCGTATTACGGATGCGATGCCGATGACAGGGAATTGGCACGATTCTTGCCTGAACAGTCGTTCGACGCTTTCCGTCGAGATACCTTGACAGGAGGGACAGGGTTGCTAGATTGAACTTGCCGGGATGATCCGGACCGAGAAATTCGAACGCTTGTTCGAAGGAGGATGGACATGTTTTACCGAGACCCAGCCAAGCGAATCGCGCAACGAGACTTGAACCGCATTGGGTTTCGCCTTGTAGGCGAGATCCAGGATCGCGAGAAAGACGGGGATATCGCCCCATGCGCCTACGTCTACCGGAAGGGACACCCGGTCTACAGCCTCTTGCAGGTCTTGCAGGAGGAAGGTGGAGAGGCCATCCGCATGACCTTCTACCGCCGGGGAAGGGAATACCGGATGACGGCAACATCGGAAGTCCCAGGGAAACGGGAGCTTCGGTTTCGCTGGGTAGCCTAGCACGGGCGAAGTTAAGGCGAAGCCTTCGGGCTTCGCCTTTTCTTTGCCTAAAATCGACTCGGACGAACGCTCGTTCTAACCTGGCTGCAAATAGAACCCCAATGGAATTTTATCATACCCAGCGAGATATGCAAGCGTTTTAGTCGCACGAACGTTCGAACTAACTCCTACGCAAATGCTATAGCAAATGCCACATGCTGCAAATCAGACCCCCAAGGGGATTTTATCATACCCAGCGAGAAAAGCAAGGGCAAAACGTCGAACGAACGTTCGAACTAAGTCTATGCCCTAACGCATAGCAAATGCCATGCTCTGCCTAAAATATAGGCTGCATAGGATGCCGCCTAGTGGCAAAACAGGGGAGCCCCTATGCAATCCTATGGGTTCCGGGAAAGTCGCTTAGAAGGCGATTCTGAGCGTTCTAGGGCTTGAACGCAATTCTGGGTGCTTGTCAACGCCTTTATTCGAACGAGCGTTCGAACTAAAGCCTATACCCTAACGCATAGCAAATGCCACGTTTTGCCTAAAATATAGGCTGCATAGGATGCGTCCTAGTGGCAAAACTCGGACTACCCAATGCAATCCTATGGGTTCCGAGAACGTGGCTTAGGGGCCGATTCTGAGCGTTCTAGGGCTTGAACGCAATTCGGGGTAGTTGTCAATCGATTTCATCGAACGACTGTTCGAATTTTATCCCTTGCACACGATCAATTCGTATGCTACCAGGTAGCCTAGTTCGAACGTTCGTTCTACGTTGCAATTTCAAACAACTGTTCATAGTTCGAACGTTCGTTCAGGTCACAACGCGGACCCGGTTGGCACGATCCTTGTCTGTACACTCGTTCGACTTTCCCTGTCGAAATACGTTGACACGATGGGCATGGTTGCTAAGATGTACCCATCGGGCAATTCAGCCCACCCAGACGGAAGGGAAACCGATGGAAAAAACACCGAGCTCATGGAATACAGCCCGCTTTTGCCTCGCATGGCTGGCAGGGAACTTCCGACCAAGCCAAGCCACCGGCATCGAAGCTCACATCAAGGCGACCAAGGCGGGGCATCGCCTGAAGGTCATCGCTCGCAATGAGGAAGAGCAAGTTTCCCGAATGCTCATGCATTTCGGGGAGGATGGTACGATTACCGGGGTTCAGTTTAAGCATCCGGAGGCGAATTACGTGCTCACGATGGGTGATTGCGGAACCGTCCGCTACAGCACGGTCGGTGAACTTCGCGTGGATCGCCTTCGGTACCTCACGATTCGGGCGTCCATGCCTCAGATCATCGAGACGTGGCTGGCATCCATGCCTCCGGACCGTCCGGACCTACTCCCGGAACAGGATCACAAAACCGTTGGATGGATCCTAGACCGGACAGAGATCCCAACGGAAGCGGTTCAGTACGGAACGACCGATGGGAACGGTCGACTTCTCTTGCTGAATGGCATTGCACCCGGATGGGGCCGGGAATACTTGCGGGGGTTCACATGGGACGAACTTGACCTTGATCAGGTTCGTAGGCTCGCGTTCCAGCACCTGAACTACCGGGATCCGCTGGCGAACTAGCACGGGCGAAGTTAAGGCGAAGCCTTCGGGCTTCGCCTTTTCTTTGCCTAGAATCGACTCGGACGAACGTTCGATCTAACACTATAGCAAATGCTATAGCAGGTGCCACGCGCTGCAATCAGACCCCCAGGGAATTTTATCATACCGGGCGAGATATGCAAGCGTTTTAGTCGCACGAACGTTCGAACTAACTCCCACGCAAATGCTATAGCAGATGCCATGTGGCAGCAATTTTGATGCCAACACCAATGGCATACCCTTTGCTTCCAGCAAATCCCGTGCCATATATATATTTCATAGTTCGAACGTTCGTACAGGTCACAACGCGGACCCGCTTGGCATGATTCTTGTCTGTACACTCGTTCGATGTTTCCCGTCAAAATACGTTGACATCATGGGCATGGTTGCTAAGATGTACTCATCGGGCAATTCAGCCCACCCAGACGGAAGGGAAACCACCATGGACAGCAAACGAGACGACATCCACGAGACCATCCGAGGGCTCCTGCAAAACTTCGGTTTCAACGAGGAATCGGACCCCGGTTTCGGATTTGGAATCGTCTACGATTCCGAATTCCAAGAATGCGCCCCAACCTATGTAAAGATGTCGGAAGATCTCGATTGGATCTGGTCGATCCAGCGGATTCCTTTCTCGGACTGGTATGAAATCCGGAACCACGAGGAAGAGGAAGAACAGGAGCCCATGAGGGTTCCTGCCACGGCGCTGATCTACAATATCGCACGGGACTTCTTCACCGATTCGAACTAGCACGGGAGAAGAAAAGGCGAAGCCTTCGGGCTTCGCCTTCTCTTCGCCTAGAATCGACTCGGACGAACGTTCGATCTAACACTATAGCAAATGCTATGTCAGACGCTATGGCGGCAGCAATTTCGATGCCAAAAGTACGAACGTTCGTACTAGGTTGCAATGCGGTCTCTCTTGAATTCTATCATACTCGCCCCGAAACGCAAGCTATTTTAGTCGGACGAACGTTCGATCTAACCGGGCTGCAAATCAGACCCTAAGGGAATTTTATCATACCCAGCGAGAAAAGCAAGCAAAACCGTCGAACGAACGTTCGAGCTAAAACTGGCGCGTAGCATGGAACGACGTTCTATGCAAGCGAAATCGTAGAACACTCGTTCGACGAAAAACCATGGCAAGGCCTTGAAATTCCATGTGGGCATGGTAAAATCCATCCATGGATATACCACAATCGGCAAAAGTTGCGATTTGCTATGGCATCTGCAATATGGCACTTGCTATAGCATCCGCTATGGACATTGGCATAGATCCTGTCATGGCACCTGCTATATCAGTTGCCACGCTGCCTGCGTTGCTACTGTACATGGCAGTAGCTAAAGATTAGGCCATGGACTAGCGCATAGGGAAATCCGTAGCGGATGCTATGTCTAACGCTATGCGTTATGGCATAGCATCCGCTATGGCATAGGACATAGTAGAATCTATGCCCTATGGCATAGGGAATTACATAGCACTCGCTGTGCAATCCCCTATGCCGTATAGCATAGGAAAGGACATAGCACATGCTATGAGCACATGCCATGCCAAATGCCATGTTACATGACATAGCATCCGACATGGCACTTGCTATGTCAGAGAGCATAGCATTTGCCATAGCGTAGCACATAGAGAATTCTACAGCACATAACATAGCATATGACATAGCATCTGCTGTGCTATAGCGCATAGCGTCATGCATAGCAAATGCTGTGAGCTATGCTGTGCAGTGTGCGGGCGAGAACCCTAAAAGAAATCTGGCAGACCGAAAGAGCGCGAAATGGCGCAATCTGTGGTGAGGTGGAAACGCGATTTCGGAGATTTCCGAGAGCCCGGAAAGAGGTGTGCGATTTTCGCGATTCTGGGAAGACCTGCAAAGTCCCGGAGCTGGGAGCCGGGAAAGTACTTTGCCAGCGAAGAGGAAAGAAGAGAGACCCCCCCTGTGAAAAGAGACGCATAGCGTTAAACGGTATATCGACAGCCGTAGACTATGCTGTGCCACACTACATAGCATCTGCCATGCCCGGGCAGCAAAAATCGTGCCAACTTCTGGCATGAGCCTTGCTATAGCAAAAAACGTGCCAACTTCTGGCATAATTCCTGCTATAGCAAGAAACGTGCCGATTCGGGCTCGTACAAACGTTCGAACAGGGATTTAATTGGGATTCGTACAAACGTTCGAACTAACTAGAGATTTCCTGCGGAAGGGGGCCGGGCAGCAAATTTCGTGCCAACCTGTGGCATGATTCTTGCCAGGCAAGTTTCGTGCCATCTTCTGGCATGATTCGTGCTATAGCAAATCCCGTGCCGATTCGGGGTCGTACAAACGTTCGAACTAACCAGCGCCGGGAGAGTACTTTGACAGACATGGCATATGCTATGCTCTTTGCTGTGCGCGGGATAGCAAAAATCGTGCCATCTCTTGGCATGGTTCTTGCCCGGCAAGTTCCGTGCCAGTTGCTGGCATGGGTCTTGCTATAGCAGGTTTCGTGCCAAAAGGTGTGTAACCCATTCGGCATGGTTTTTGCTAGGGGGGAGGCGGAGGAGATGTGGATATACTTTTGCTATATGCTATATACTTTGCTTTGCTCTAGGACATGCTATCTGCTATGTACTAGATGTGTGTTATTTTGTTACATGTGCTAGGTTTTTGTTGTGTTTTTTTTGTTGACTTTTGTGGTAAGGTATGTTAACAGGAGGTGTAGT
>Ga0099850_1000865_pt1 | contig 14170 bp, 16 predicted proteins | sample CB_VirMetaG_5_FD_79182 | JGI IMG/M metagenome (GOLD analysis project Ga0099850, IMG submission 79182) | Freshwater to marine saline gradient viral communities from Chesapeake Bay - CB_1508_1D Viral MetaG | ecosystem: Environmental > Aquatic > Marine > Coastal | place: USA: Chesapeake Bay... | reverse complement strand
GGGGCGGTCATCACTTACACCAACGACGCCGCCGCAGTTGTACGGTCCCGTGCCCCTATGGTGCAGGCGGGTACGATCTACTCGTTGACGTGGCCTTACGTCAAAGAGTTCGTGGACAAAGCCTCAGTTGGCAAGGCGGGGTCCAACAAGGCGTATAACCAACGGAAGATCGAGCACATCTTCGACCCCGCCCTGCTGAGCTACGTTCACGACGCGCCCAGCAGCCGCCCGCCCCACCGCTCTGAGCACGTTGCCAAGCTGCTGCACGCCTGGAGAGGCGGAGATCCCCCGACCAACCTGAGCAGCGAGACGGCGAGCGGCCCGCTGAAGTTCGTGCTGCCGCTGGCCCGTTGGCTAGAGGCCGGGGCACCGATGCCGGAGCAGGATCGCTTGGATTGGGTGTTGATTGACGAGGCGCAAGATGTAGGTTGGGTGGAGCTGCGCGCCGCCGCTGCGCTAGTACGGGCGGGGGGCCATGTCCACGCCTACGGAGACCCAGGACAATCTATCTTCGGTGAATCCAAGGGCGTCTTCGGGGCCTCACTCCCGCCCGTCTGGATGGCGACAGACGACAAGACCATCTTGAACAAGGGCTGGCGAGTCGGCGACCCCGTGGCCTCCGCCGCTGCCCGTGTCCTCATGTCTTACTACGATCGCCCAGCTAGCACCTTCCGGGCGGAGCACGGGACACAGATACTAACTTGGGACGGGTCCACTCCCCCGAGGATTGGGCTGGTCCTGGCCTACTCCAGACGCGCCTTGTTCAAGGCGTTCAAGGGGTGGGGCCTGCGCAAGACGGCGATCGTACCCAAGCTGGGTAGGGCGGATAACGACCTCGTACTCTCTACCGGCCACTCGGCCAAGGGCGCAGAGGCGGATGACGTTTACCTGCTACCGTGGTCGCGCCAAGCAATCGAGCGTTTCGAGAAAAGAGATCCGGCGACCGTTCGCCTTCTCTATGTGATGATGACGCGCGCCAAGCGGCGGCTCTTTCTACCAAGAACAATCAGAGCGAGGTTGCCCCTATGAACTACTACTTTGAGGCCATGAAGACCAAGCTGACCGCGCTGTATAACAGGGTGTCGGCAAAGTCAGCCTGCGATAGACAGCTTACGGTGATTAGCCGACCGCCCGCCCTGCGGAGAACTGACCCGCTGATCCAGTTCAACTACTGCGTAAAGCGTAGGCAGGGTTACATGTTGATCTTCAACACCGACGAGTTTGTCGAGGTGAGTTTGCCGGACCACACAGCGACTAACGATCAGCTGGAGCAGCTGGACGAAGTGTGGGAACGCAGCCTCGCTTGGCCACCCATTCAAGTTCAGGCGATGTACGAAGACGGAACCTGGGCGATGCGATACAACCTCAACCCCGGCGTTGCGCAGTTCTTGCAGAGCAAGGGCGTGGCGACGCTGCGGGTCCAGCTGTATGAGACGGTCGATGTACCGGCATCGAACGAGAAACGGGCTGCCCTAGAATCCAACCTGCTCGGGTTCAACGGCAAACCCATCACCCCAATCAAAACGGCAATAACGCTATGAATATTTTTTACCTTGATAGGAATGTACGTTTGTGCGCCGAAGCCCATTGCGATAAGCACGTTAGCAAAATGATTATTGAGTATGCGCAGCTCATGTCCACAGCGCACCACGAAACAAACTCACCACTTGCCCCCCACTGTTACCGACGCACGCATGTAAACCACCCGAGCGCGGTCTGGGTCAGGGAGTCACAAGATCACTACTCTTGGCTTTACGAGTTGTTCCGCGAGCTAAACAACGTGTACAGCGAGCGTTACCGAAAAACACACGCCACCTGGACCAAGCTAGCAAACGTGCTATGCCACAACCCTAGCCTGCTGCCTGCCCGTGGGTGGCAAGATCCGCCACAGTGTATGCCTGACGAGTTCAAGGCGGACGACGTTGTAGAGGCGTACCGCAACTACTACCGTATGGGCAAGCCTTTCGCGCGCTGGGCGCACACCCCTACACCGAGCTGGTTCTATGTACCATCGACTGTCGTTTCCGCAGCTAACTGAGATTCTGGATAGAGCACCTGCCGATCAGTGGTGGGTGCTCGATACCGAGACCAATGGGCTGGACGTGATCGGTCACGCCGCACCTCATTATGCTTGGTGGATCGGCCTCGCCCCGCTGGGCTCGCCCAATACGTTCGTGATCAGCAGGGACGAGTTCGAGGAATGGGGACTGGAGGAGCGGTTTCGTCGGCTACGCCTGATCGGCCACAACTTGCGCTTCGACCTGCACGCGCTGGATCTTGTGCCTGAAGTCGAGTGGCGGGACACGATGGTCGCCGCTTACTTTAGCCACACCAGCGGGCGGCACTCGATGGACCACATCGCTGCGGTCAACGGCTGGCACAGCATTCCGACCCCGCCGCTGCTCAAGCAAGGGAAGATCGCGCAGGTGCCTGAGGCTGAGCTGTTCGAGTATTTGGCGAACGACTGCACAGTTACCTCTCTCATGGCCAAGCGGCTGCGCATGGACGCGGCGGCCTTCGACTACAAAGTAGAGAAGGCGGTGTATGAAATGGAACGCCAGGGCATTGAGCTGCTGCTGGACAAGCTCGCCGGGGTGCGGAGGCGGCTGACGGCGATGGAGGCGGACGCGCTAGCCCACCTGCAAGGCACAGGGCTGGAAGGCAACCCGGACTCCCCGATCCAAGTGGCGGAGTGGTTGATGCGCAAAGGCCGCAAGCTACCCACCACCAAAACGGGCAGGCCGAGCACCTCAAAGATCGCGCTTCAGCAACTCGCCGACAAGGGCGACACGCTGGCCGACGCCATCATCAGCTACCGAAAGCTAGTCAAGCTCCGCACCGCGTTCGTGGACGCGCTGCCGGAGATGGCGGTCGATGGCGTGCTGTACCCACAGACAAACACGACCAGGACCAAGACGGGGCGCTTCTCCTGCAACGCCCCCAACCTACAGCAGATCCCTAAGCGGGGCCCGCTGCGCAAAGACCTGCGCGGATGCATGACCTCGCGCGCAGGGAGAGGCGTCACCGCCTGCGATTTCAGCCAGATCGAACTGCGGGTAGCCGCCGCCTTAGCCAACGAGCCCGTGCTCCTGGAAGCCTTCGGGCAAGGGCGCTGCCCGCACACTGAAGTTGCCGCCAAGATGCTGGGCAAGTCGCTGGAAGATGTAACCCCCGAGGAGCGGTTCGGGGCCAAGGCTGTGAACTTCGGCATCCTCAACGGGATGGGGGCCAAGCGGCTAGCCATTGAGCTGAAGTCCGATCCGAGGGTAGCCCGCCGCTTCCTGGACGACTACCGACGCAACCTGCCCGTGCTCTCGGCGTGGATGGAAGGCATCTGGCGCGAGGCGGAGGAGGACAGGGTGGCCAAGACGGTCGCCGGGAGGGCCAGGATTTTCACCTCAAAGGAGGACACAAGGCCCGCCGTAAGTGTTATCGTGCAGGGGTCGGCGGCTGAGCTGATGCGGCACGCGCTAGTGGCCGTGTCCGAGGCTGGGCTACAGCCGATCCTTACCGTTCACGATGAGATTCTAGTCCCCGGCCAAGGGTCGGAGATCAAAGGCAGATTGGAGGAGTGCATGGCAACCGCCGCAAACGAAGCCTACCCCGACGCTTTCGGGTCCGTTCGCTTCGAGTGCTCAGCAGACAGCGGGGAGACCTGGGGAGATGTCTGAGCACAAAGAAAGCATCGTCGATCTAATCGACCGGCGCATCCGAGATGCGTTGGACGAGATGGGCGATCGCCCGCCGAGGGATAAGGAAGCCCTCGCCGGAACCGTGGAGAAACTGCTGAAGGCTAAGCCGCTGGCAGCCGACCACGGAATCAACCTACTCGAAATACTCAACAACCTAGACAAAGGGCCGAAGCCCTTAGAGGACGACAAATGAGCGCAGAGTTCGATGCCGATAACCTGCTGAACGCACGGATCACCGAGTCGGAGTACGAGGGCAAGCGTGGGCTTACCCCGGAAGGCAACTACCCGAACTGCCAGATCGCCGATGTGCGCGCCTTCGAGCCGCACGAGAAGGCCAGGGAGAAGGGCGTCGAAGCCCGGTTCCTTGTGGTGTTCGACTGCCCCACCTACGACGGTGAGCTGTCCACGTTCATCAACTTCAAGCGGCCCCTCAACCCGAAGGCGACCTACACCAAACTGCTCAAGGCGGTCTGGGGAGACAAGGCGGTCGCTATCACCAAGACGCCCCGTGACCTGATCGGAGAGACCGTCAACGTGTCGGTCTTCCACGAGGAGGGCGACTTCGGTGAGTGGGCAGAGTTCCGCTTCACCCCGTCTCGATGATGTCTGGAGCATCTCGCCTCTAGGCTTTGCGCGCCTTAGGGGGGCGGGCGTAAAACGCCCCCCACTACTATGAACAACGAAAGCGTAGTTACCATCATCCAGCTAGCAGACGACGCGGCTGGAGTCCTTCTTTTCTTCCCGACGGAAGACGGTAAGGGTAGGATCGTGCCGCTGGACAGCGTGCGCTCGATCATCCCCGACTTCAAACGAGGGGGATCTATGATCTTCCTTCGGGAGTCTGATAAGGCCGTATCCGTCCCTCAGACACCTAACGACATTGCCATTGACCTACTTGACCAAGCAGATTGCGATGACTGAAACCACTACGTTCCCGACCCCCTCGAAGCCCTACCCCGACTGGTCCCGCTTTGTGCGAGACCTGTGGGTGCATGGCATGTCTGTCCACAACATCGACCCCCTCTTGGTCGAGACGCATGTGGAGCAGGCGGCGAAGGCCATTCGAGAGTCGATGACCCGCAGGCAGGAGGCGCAGATGGTGCGGCCCTCCGCGTTCCTGGCGTGTGCAAGGCAGACCTACTTCGCCGTGCAAGGCGAGCAGGGCGGGTCAATGCCCGACAACATCGGCCCGACGTTCGCCGTGGGGCACCTCTTGCATGAGCTGTCCTACGCCGCAATCCACTCCGCTGCTCCGAAGGGGCTCAAGGTGGAGACGGAGAAGGAGGTGCTGCTTCCCGACTGGTGGCCCGATGACTGGCAGCAGTTCAACCAGCACGGGCACATCGACATGCTGCTGACCTTCGAGTCGCCCGAGGTGCAGGCGAAGTTCGTGTCGGAGAGCGAGCCGATCCGAGTCATCGTAGACTTCAAGACGATGGGCGGCTTCTCGTTCAAGAAGCACGGCAAGACGATCTGGGGCGAAGACCCCGACGGCTTCGGATACCTGGCGCAGCTGGCGGTGTACGCCGACGCGCTCGACTACAGCAGCACCGACACGGGGGTCCTCATCGCTGGGATCAACCGTGACTCGCTTGCGCAGCCGCTCCTGCCCAGGCGCATCCCGAAAGAAGCACTCGACGCCGAGGTGGCGCGAGTCAAGGTCGCGGTTGAGATGGCCCTCGAAGGGTCAGACCCCGGCGAAGAGTTCTTGATCAGGCACAACGATGACGCACACTTCTACTGTGGCCGAGGAGGCCGCCCCGGATACTGCCCCTTCCGCGAAACCTGCCGAAGCCGCCCAAGCGCAGACGGACGAGACCTCTGAGGAGATCACGTTCGCGGAGGTTATGCAGGGCATGACCGATCACCAGCTTGTTCAGGTTGGTCTGATCGCCATGGCTCTGCTGCACCAACGCGCTGAGAACGTGACTCAGGATGAGTAACCACATCAAGCACCTGATCGCGGAGCGGGGCAAGCACTACGGTAGCCCGCAGGAAAACCACGCGCGTACTGCGCGGCTGTGGAACGCCTATCTTGCCTCGCGCGCGAACGCACCCCTGACGCCGGAAGACGTCTGCTTTCTGAACATCTTGCAGAAAGTAGCGCGGTGCCTGGGGGAGTCAGAGCCGACCAAGGATACGCTGCTCGATATCGCTGGCTACGCCAGGAACATCGAGATGATCCTCGGCTACGACGACTGATTGCGGGACGCCTCTCTCCCGAGTTCTTTCAGCTCGCGGAGATAGGCGGTCCCCCGATTGTGCAGGCGGTCGATCTCGCGGTTGACTTCCTTGAACGCGCCCGTGCGGGTGGCCGCGAAGAAAACCTCGCCGTAGGTTTGACCTGAGGCCGAGCTGAGTACCCGGTTGAAAAGGTCGCGCTCGACCTCGCGGAGCAAAACAAACTCTTTGTGTCGGGTGAAGGCCAGGGCAGAGGCCGTCAGGTTGACCTCCGGGTCCGTAGCGTCGAGACCGTACTTGTCGGCGTAGAAGTCTGCCAGCTCAAGCGTAGTCTTGCGGACGATGGCTAGGCCCTCGGCGACGCCGAAGCGGGCCACGGCCATGTCCTCCGCCGACTCCAAGCGGGTCAGCGGACTATCCTTTTTCTTCGGCGCTTCCTGGCTCATAGCTTGATCTCTGTGCGGTTTGCATCCGCATAGCAATGTACGGGTCAGGGACCAGTACGCAGTCAATGTGAGTGTACCCGAGTTCGCGAGCGGCGTAGACCCGATTGGTCCCCCCGCAGACAATGTTGACCACAGGGCTGTCCGGCAGCCAGTCGTGCGCCCACCCCACCTGATCGTAAAACCGAACGATGTCTTCGCGAGGACCGCGAATGACCACAACCGGGTTCAACAAGCCCTGAGACGTGATGGAGTCTCGGATGTTCTCCGCAAACGCAGGCACCGGGCGAACCGGGTAGCTCAAGGCGTCGATCTCCATGGGGCGAACCTCGAACGAGTAGATGACTGCGTTCGGGTAAGAGACGCGGGCCGCCCCCGTGTTTAGCCTCAGGACTTTCAATCAGGAACCTTGTCCGTGAACATGACCAAGGCGGCCAAGGTCGCGTCGTCTTCGTGGCTCGTTTGTCCCGACTCGCCGAGCACTTGGCGCACCGCCAACTTCACGTCGCGCTTCTTCGGGATGTACTTCTTGTCCCACTCCTGCCGCAAGATGCGACAGACCGCACGCTTCAACGACAGCGGAGAGGCGTGGCGAAACGCCACCCCATGTACATGTGCCCAAGCCACGATGATCGAAGACACAGCCCAAAGGAAAGCCGTCGTCTTGATCTGCCCCATAATGAAGGGCGGAGTCTCGCTAGCGATCCCGTCGATCGGGCCGTGCTCGCGGTTCAGCTCCTCTAGGGCGGGCCAAAGAAACTTGGTGAACGCCAGAGGGGCAGTCACCCGGCCAACCGCCATGCAGCGGGAATGGATCAAGCGGACCTCAGGCCCGTCGATTTCTAGGATCGCTAGGCCCAGGTTTCGATACCCAGGATCAACTCCTAAAACTCGCATCAACTCTTTCCTCGTTGGTTCTCCGCCCGCATCGCCAAGTAAAGACGCTGACGGTGCTCTAGTGTTTGTTCGGTCAGGCGCTTGCCCCTGCCTTGAAGTGTAGAAGCAAACTCAAGCCCCAACAAGGCACGCTCTTTTTTACATATCATGTACGGGACGCAAAGCGCGAGGAGGTTGGCCGCGTGAAACCCGGCGCAGCCCCAGCGGTGTTCGGGCTTCCAACGCTTTGCATATTTCTCGGAGCGTACACGCTTGAACGTGTGTCCGCCGAACGTCTCGAAAAGCCACTGGATCAGCCCGCCGTCCGTGTTAGTGATCGTGAGGCGCAGGGAGTAGACGTAGCTACCGCTTGGATCCTTCCGGCGCGAAACGGCGATTGAACCGTCAGCGTCGATGAGTCCGGCCAAGTATCCCTGAACCCCACGACTTACATTCACGACGCCTCGGTGTCGTCCTCAACAGGCTTGCCGGGGAATCTCTTGCGTAGAGTAGAAGAGGCCGCCAAAGCAGCGCCCACCAAGACGGCGGCCACCAGCCCAGCGAACTGTCCTAGGGGGCCAGACAGAGCGCCCGAGAAGATACCGCCAACCGGCTCGGCTTGCTCCTGCATCTGGTCTGCGATGTACTCCGCCACAGTGTACTCAGTCCCGTCAGCTTCGAGCACAGGGACAGGAGGCGGAACCACGCCGTCAGGCCCGACCGGGCCCTGGAACAAGACTGGCTGCTCAAGCAGCTTACAACCACACAACGACGCCACAAGAACTGCGGCAACTAGCCAACGCATCATAGCTGGACCTCCTGGCCAGACAGGGCTTTCACGACGCTGCGGCCCAACGCAAAGGCCACATAGGCAATGGCGACCGGCCACGCGATTTCAGGGCTAGCCTCCATGGCCGCCCAGGCAGCGGGGACCAGCCAGAACTCGGTCGATTGGTAGGCCGGTTTCACCACTTCACCTTGTTCGCCCAGTAGGCCGCAGACATCTTGCCCTTGGCGATGTTCTCGGCGTGCCGTGCCTTGAAAGACTTGTTACGAGCTGTCCCCTCCGGGCTGCCCTTGACCCCTTGCTGACCAAAACGGATGAGCTTGACGGTATCGCCAGACTTGGCCAGCACGGCATGAGACTTAGTGGGATGGCCAGGGGTACGCTTCGGCTTGTTGTAGCCGGTAAACTTCACCCCGCCGCGAGTGTACGAACTTGACTTCTTCTCAGGCATCAGTGGTTGAACAAGGACACGACGTAGGAGGCCGCTGTTGCGACGACGGCGCTGCCTCCGATAAGCGCCGCCTTAGATCGCTCTAGTGCGCACATACGCAACTCCAGAGTCTCAAGCTCCGCTTGCAGCTTGCTCTGCTGAGAGATAAGCGCGTCTACTTTTCCCTCCAAGCGTCCCAACGCCAGGAGAATGTCGCCTTCTGTAGTGCTCACTTGACCGCCCGCTGCTCGTATTCAGAGAGGATTTGTTGGAGAGACTCGTTCAAGGTTTGCGCGTGCCCCATGAGGCGCTGGCGCTTGCCTTCGTCTTCGGTGGCCGCCGCCCGCAAGCGCAACTTCTGAATCTCCCTGCGGTAGTTGTTGATGGCGATGCGCTCCTCGTGGGCAGGGCGCACCTTGCGAACACCCGTCATGGAGCGCAAGAAGTCTTCGGCTACGCTGTACTGAACCTCTGGCGTTTTTTCGCTGATACCGGGCGTCTTGCCCATCAGGCGAGACAAAGCCCTGGTAGCGAAAGTCATCTGCATGGCCTCTTCCAGCAGGTTTCCCCCCTGCATGTAGCTGCCACCCATGGTAGCGGCCATGGAGGCTAGGCCGCCTAGGTTGGTCAGGCCGCCGAAGGTAAAGTCTTGGCTCAGGTCGCGGGCGTCCACGGTAGAAACACCCGGCACAAGGGCCTCAGTGGTGTCCAAGATCACGTCGCCGAAGGCTGCGACAAAGCTAGCCGCTTCCAAGTTGGCGTTCAGACGGCCAGCGTCAATACGGTAAGGCCCGACCGCAATGGTAGGTTTGCCTTGCTGTTCCGTAGTGATCGACTGGTCTCGGAAGAAAGCAGCGAGCGGAGCAAGCGCCTGCGGGTCCTCACCAAACTTCTTCCACGCCCAGGGCATGTAGTGGCGCGGGAAGGTGTAGTAGACCATCGCGCGCTTAGCCCACTGTTCCGCCGGGGTCAGCTTCTCATACGGGACGTGCGCGTCCTTCGCCATCTCGATCGCCCGCCGCATCGGGTGACCCTCGCGCGCCAAAGCCAAGGCAGTCATCGTCCGGTTGATTACCTCGGACGACTCCGCAATCCTACGCACCTTCTCTTGAGTACGCGCCGACGCACCCGCCAGTCCCTTAGCCTCGGAACCAAGCGCAAGTAGCTTGACGCGGAGCAAACTCTCGCTAACGGTGCGCGAGCCGCGCGCAAGGGAAGAGGCGAACGTCCCGTAGAGTCCCATCTCCGCCGCCAACGAGACAAACTCACTAACGTCAACCTCCTGCCCGTCGGCTCCTTTCAGTACAAGAGACTCGACGTTTTCCAGGCCGTCCTCTAGCAGATCATCGAAGTGCTTCGCTAGAGATCCGTCCCCGTATTGCCGGACAACATCAAGCAAACGTCGGCGGTTGCCCCCGAAAAGCGATTGCTTGCCCCTAGAAACAACCTCGGCGCTGTCCTCCACCAAGTCACCGAAGAACTCCGCCTGCTTGGCAAAATCTTCGCTTCCGAACAGAAGCCGCAATGTGTCGTTGTAGGCCAAGAGAATGTTCTTACTTGACGCGCCAGCCAGGTGCGCCTGGAACACACCGCTCGACAAGTTCGCAAGGTGGAATGCCGGACGATAGATAGTCTGGAAACTTTTGATCATGTAGTTCGCCGAGTCCACGTTGCGCAGCGCCGCCGGGGTGACCTTGTGAATCCGCATAGCAGACTTCACCGCAGATTGGATGATGTCCTGCTGGCCAAAGACAACGTGCTGACCAAGCAGTTCTTCGGTGTTCCGCAGCCCTTCAAGCATCTGAGTTTGAAGGCTGCTGATAAGGTCAGAGCGCATACTGGCGCGTGCAAACGATTTACCCACGGTCGGGACGTACCCGAGCGATTCCCCGAACTCCGGGGCTCCGTTGCCTAGTTTGAGTAGGCCGAACCCGTAGCCGTTGAGCATCTCGTTACCCACGGTATGAACCTGCCCGTTGGCGTCCTCGATCAAGAACGCCTTCGGCACGAACTCCTCGTTCGACGCCTCCGCCACACTAACCAACTCGCTCGCGTCTTTGTTCGTGAAGCGCGTGCGGTAGCGAGTAGAGGCTTCCTCCAGGCGGCGGGTAGCTCCGGTGTCGTCCAACACCCCCACAACGCGACCTCCTAGCATGAGCGCGTTGCCGTTCGCGTCCTTCGTCGCGACCATGGTGTCGAAGAAGTTCTCCAAGTTACGGTCCTGGGAGGCCGCTCCAAGTCGCTGCATCAGCGCAAGGAAGGGGTCCTGCTCGTAACCGGCTTTCCGGTACGGAACCGTGACTCCTGGGATCGCTCGGAAACTAATGCCCTCCTGCGCCAGCTCCCCTTCAATGCGCGCGTGCAGCTGCTTGAACGCCGGGCTGGCGCTCTCAGAAACCGACAGCTGGCGAATCTCCTCCGTGATCGCGTCTAGCTCCTCCAAGCTAATGTCGTCGCGGTTACGCCCGAACCGCTGCGCCTGCTTGACCCCCAGGCGCGTGAGCAGCGAACCGTCCTCTGCGTCGATGTCCCCCAGGATCTTCGCCATGCGGGCGCGACCCTCAGGGCTAAAGTAGCGCGGCATGTACGCGATCGGGGAACCGGGAATCCAAACGCCAGCCCGGACAGCCTCGTCAAACTGGTATCGCTGAAGCTCGCGGGTCACGCTGAACACTTTGCGCATGGACTCCGGCAACGAAGCCAAGACCCGAGAGCTGACCAACGAGCCCACTTCTTCCAAGCTCTGCTGTAGCTCCGCAAGCAACTCCGGCGGCGGATCAAACTCAACGCCTTGTTTAGCCGAACGAACGTACAGGCTGCGCAGCTCTCGGTTGAGGGCGCGTGCCCGCCCATAAGCGGCAGATACCCGCGGAAGCTCGGACTCAGACAAACGTGTGCCGTTTCGCTCAAGCCAAAGCTCTAGCTCGTCCCCAAAGCGCGGGGCCTCAACGCTACGCTGCGTGACTTTTGTGCCTACAATCTGCCCAGAGTCGCGCAACCTGTGCCCCTTGGGCAACGCACGCCGAGCCTTCAGGTCGCTCAGGCGGCGGTAGTCAGCGGCTCCTGAGGCGCTAAGCAGAGTCTCGTCAAAAACTTCGGCGCTGCCCAGAATGATCTTCTTCTGCCCAAGCGGCAGTTGGTCATAGAGTGCTTTGACGAAATCAGAGTCGGCCCTAGCAACTTCCAGCCGCGTTGCTTTCGGCGTGGGACCGTACTTTTCAAGGTAACGCGGCGACGCCTCCAGCTGCGCACGCAAGTCCGCCATCGCCTCGCCGATGCTCTGATACGAAGGCTTCAGCTTGATGCCGTAAGTCTTCGCCAGCGTTGACGGTTTCAGCTTACGCGACGAAATGTGCAGGCGGGGCACTAGCTCGCGCCTCTGCTCCGCCGGAAGAAGTCGCCGCATCCAACTATCAGCTACGTCAGTTCTCTGGATGCCAAACCCAAAGGCGTCCAGCGTCTTTTGCGCGTCGTCAACAGACCAGCGGGTACGAGCGGCATCCCATAGAACAGGGGCGGGAGGGCCTTCGCGCGTAACAACTCGCGTAGCTGTCGCGCCCCGTCTGCGGAAAAGGTCCAGCGCCTCCTCAACGTCGATGCCGTACTTCTTGGCCGCCTTCTGGACTTGGGGCAGATCGGCGACCGCCTCCAGCTGTTCCTCTCGGCTAAGCGACCGCATACCGCGCCGCTCCGTAAGCTCAAGCGCCCGATCCAACTCTTCGTCCGACAGCGTGCCCGCACGCTTGCCTGCAAACTCGCCGAGGCTATTGCGGCCCTCCTCAACGCTGTCCCCGAGAAGGACGTGGCCGACCGTCTTTGACCGAAAACGCTCCAGCTCGCGCGGGCTGTAGGTAACCGTCTCGGTAACTGTCGGGGTCAGCGGGCGGGTGAATATGGTGCGGAAGAAAGTAGCAGCATCGGGGTCGTCCGGGTTCCCCATACGCTCAAAGTAAGTGAAGAAGTCATCCTCGAAAGCGTCGGCCAACGTATCGCGCGCCCCTGGCGTCAACGGGCTCTCCGCCGAGATCATTTTCTCGATCAGGTTCAGGCCGCGCCGCTGCCTCTCGTTCAGGTTGTTGACCGCCTTGATCGCCCGTCGGGGATCGCGTATGTCGGCGATGGCGCGGAAGGTCGCCTGCATCTCACCCGGCAGGCCGTCAATCTCAATCAGCTTTGCCGTAACATAAGAAAGGTCCTCGTAGGTAAACGGGTTGCTTGGGTCTTTTGCGATCTTAGCGATAGACTTGATCAAGGAGCCCGCCAAGGCCTCCACTTGATCGTTGTCCCTAGCAGTCGCAGCCAGCAGCTTGTCGATCGCCTTCTCGCCGACGGAAAACTTGGTGCCCGTCTTGAAGGTCAGGTTGACTAGCTCCTTGAACTTCTTACCCGTGTCGAAAGAAAACTCCGCCAACGCGGCAAGCCGAGGCGAAAGTTCCGCCTGGTCCAACTCGAACAGGTTGCGGTACTGCTGACCAAGCGACTCAGCAATCTGCGCCTGGAAGCTCTCGGTCTGCCGGAGAGTCGATGCCTTCGCGTGGTTTTCAACGGAAGCCGCAAACACTTGGCGGATCTTGGCCGCGCCCCGACTGTGCCCCTTACCCCAAGACGGGAAAACAGCATCCTCCAGGGGACTTCCAGTGAAGCGCGCCCAGAGCTGAGCGCCGGTCTCCTTGCTGCTGCCGATGCGATTCGACCTAAGCGCCCGAGCAAACGCCTCCTCATGCGGCAGGTTTGCCTTGACGCCCGCAACGTAAGCCTCAACCACTTCCTCAACGCCCTCGTCTCCCAGCTTTTGGAGTTGAGGAACTACATCGCGCCCGCCCTTTTCCGAAAGCCAGTGAGTCATCAGAGCCCGCTCCTCGGGCTCCATCTGCCGAGCGGCGTTCCGCACGGCGTAGCTCACCTGCCCGCCCGCCTTCCAGCCCAAGCGGGCGCTAGCCGCCGTCTTCGCTGCCCCCTGCACCGCCTTGTTGACGTAGGGAATCTGCGCTGCGCGGTTGGTCAGAATCGCCGTAGCCTTGGAAGCCCCGCTGTAGTCGCCGAAGACCTGGAACCAAGAGCTGTACTCCGGCAAAACGTGACGCCGAACGCCCAGCGTGTAAAGGCCGGGGACCGCAATGGCGATCTGACGATCCACCGTGTTCTTCAACGCAGATTGTGCCGAGAGGAACGGCACGCCCGTCTCGTCGCCCACCTGCGCCAAGCGCGACGCTGCCTGCGGAAGTTCTTTGCGAGCGGCTTCGATGTACTTCGTTACCTTCTTGACCCGCTTCGCGTCGTTCAGGCGGCGCGCTTCCTCAAGCCCGCCCTCGGCTGCTTTTAAAAAGTCTTCTGCCGAAGTGCTGGCCATCCAGTCGTCAAGGTTTTTCCCCGACTTGGCGGCGGCAGCCCGCAGCGCCGACCCGGCAACGTCCCCTCTGAGCAGCTTCGCGCTGTTCTTGCCTACCTTAGCTAGCGATGTTGCCCCGCCGGTCAAGAAGGTCAGAGGGTCACTCAGGATGGAAGCACCAAACTGCCCCACCGCGCTGTCCCCGAACCCCATGGTCTCTGCCATGTAGTCGGGCATCACGTCGTTCTTGTGGTCAGCAAAGATACCAATGCCCGGAAGCAACGCGGGGTCAAGCAACCCCTGCGCGCTAAACAGGTCAACGCGATCGTCTTCTAGCGCGCGGACTACGCGCCAGAGCAACTGCTGCGGAAGCCCGAAGGTCGAGTTCCAGAAGCGATCGAACGTGCCTGCCTGTTGAGCCATGGTCAGCGG
>Ga0099850_1000862_pt1 | contig 14204 bp, 28 predicted proteins | sample CB_VirMetaG_5_FD_79182 | JGI IMG/M metagenome (GOLD analysis project Ga0099850, IMG submission 79182) | Freshwater to marine saline gradient viral communities from Chesapeake Bay - CB_1508_1D Viral MetaG | ecosystem: Environmental > Aquatic > Marine > Coastal | place: USA: Chesapeake Bay... | reverse complement strand
TATTTTGGGTTTAATAACATCCCAAGTATTATATTGTAAATTACTCATGTTACCCTCCTCTTTTTAATCCATACTATTAAATTATATATGACTGTGTAAAGCATACTAAAAACTAATAAACATACTTCAATAAATGAAATGTAAAAAACAAATGCGAACATTTTAAGAATACGAATCTTATAATCAGTATCTATATTTTCTTGAGTCATAAGAAAACCCATAGCAATAATTAAAACTAAAAAATAAGTTTTAAAACTAATCCAAAAAGAAATACTATAATTATCAAAATTCATTTTTTTATATTTACTAAACCATTTACTCATTTTGCATCACATCTATTATATCTGTTTTATCAGTCATTCTCAAACCAGCAGCATGAATACACACATTCAAATTAGTAAACCAATTAAATAAATCAATCTTAATCCTAGCTTGATTCTTCGCACTAATACTACTATTAGCTTTTCTTTTTAACTCGTCAAAATCAATACTTCCTTTATGGTCATTTATTCTCGGCCAACTTTCAGCTTGTAAAGAACATAACAAAATAACTGCGTCATCCCAATGCCTTTCAAACATTGACTCATGAAACTTTTTAATCAACTTATCAATAGTTTCTAAATAACCTAAAGCATCATTAAATTTAGGACTTGGTTTTAATTCTGACATATGCAATGGTTAATAACATAATCTACTAAGTTATTATGTTGTACAATAACAGCGTCGTATTGAATAAAAATAATTATTAATATAATTAAAAAAAGTATTACTCCTCCCCAAACCAACTGATTAACTTTCATTTTATTTCGATGTAATTTTTTTTAACAAAAATTTTAATTTCATACTCACGATTCTCTTTAATCAAATGCTTAGGAATAACAAAGCCACGACTATAAGGCCCAATCCTAACACATTTCTTTTTAATCACATGTTCCTCAATCATTCTCAAAAAAAAATTTTTTGGCGGTTATAGTGTATCACAAGTGTTGACAAAGATTAGACGATTCAATCCAAAATCATAGAGGTGTCCCCTCGTTTCTACCACAAAGCGAAAGGAATTAGATAAATCTTAACTCGTGAGAATCTCACCACCACCAAAAAACTTTATTTTTCTTCATTATATTGTATTATTGTTTTTTTTGAATAAGTACTATTACACTCAGGGCAATTATAAAGTTCTATCTTTTTTCCAACTTCTTCACCCATTGAGCCAATATAATAAAAACCAACTCTTTTACCATTACAATTTTTACATTTACCAAAAAAAACATCAACTTTGTCAAATTCTAACTTATTTTCTAAACTCATAATCAATCCACCTCGTAAATCTTCTTTATTCACCATTCCTTATTTTCTAATAAATCTCTAACCTGCTGACAAAACTTTTTATTCTCACACTCAAAAGGATTAACCATTCATAATCACCTTCCTATGATACAATTTCAAATCAGTAAAAGTAATATCAAAACTCTCCATCAAACTCAAAATAGTACTATACGCCTGCTTCAACTCTTGAGCACTATGACCCCTTCCTTGAATCTTCGCCTCAGTTTCAAAACTAAACCTACTCATTCATTACACCCCCATGTTTCAAATAGAAAATTATTCTCGATAATCAATTTGATTCTCCTCCAAAATACTTTTAAACTTTTGAAATGACATCTGTTCAAAATTATTATTAAAAAAAGTCCAAACATTTTTAACAGGTTTCCCCAAACTTTCACCATTTAAAGGATTAACACCTGGCTTTAACCTTCTAGCCCCTTCAGTTTTAATCCAATTTAAAGCAGAACTAGAAATTTCAGAATCAATTAATTTAATTTGTTTAGTATTTTTATTCTTCAAATCCTCAATTAAACTATCTTTCCTACCTATTTCCGCCTTTAAATTATTAATAACTTGTTGCTTATATTTAGAATCCTCCAATAAAGTAATATACTTTTTATGAAAGTCTTTAAGTTCTCCGCTTGCGAAATCTAAGCCATACAAGAAGTGTCTTGCGATAAATTCACTTTTATTTGGAAGGTTTTCAGGTATTCTTTCCATTGCAATATCAGGTAATGAAATACTTATTTTAGTTGCCATAGTAAGAATATATTCCTACTTATATATAAATCTTTTGTTTTTTTTCAAAATTTTAAGAAAAAGTAGGAATTGGTAGTATCATAAACAAAACATTTATATACTATCCTACTATACTACTACTATAGTAGGATTCTATATATAATAATAATATATATACATACTACATACAATAATAATAATAATAATAATAATAAAAGGTGAATAATAATGAAAAAAAATGAAAATAAAAAATTTAAACCTGTTTTATGGAAAGGTTGGGTTGGAGTTAATATAGTTGCAGGATTACTTATTGCTTTAAATTCCCAAAATGTAGCTGCAGAATTAGGAGAAATTAGTGCGGGTATTATTATTACTACTTTAATTGTTTATGGCGTTGAGTGGTTGTATTTAAAACTAAGAGGTATAAACAAATGAAAAAAAATAAGTTTAAAGTTGATTTAGTTGATATTTTTGATTTTAATTTGAAAACATGGAAAAAAAGAAAAAAAAGGTGTAATTAGATGAATCAGAATAATGTTTTTAAAAGGGTTATTGGTGAATCTAAAAATAGTTTTAGTAATAGAAAAGATGAGTTTGATACTTTTAAAAATAGGGTAGATATGTATAATCATTTATTATTTATGGGTTATACTCTTTTGGTTTTAACTATTTTATTAGTTGTTATAATGGTTTATTATTTAATTAAGGTGGTTTAGATGAGTTTTAAACCAATTATAAAAACAAGTGAAGAAATTGCATTAAACATTAATGGTATGAATAAAGATAATAATTGGGTTAATGTTGAAAGCTTATTAGTGTTTATTAAGAGAAGTAGTCAAGGAGAAAAGTTTAATCCTGCATTATGTTTATTAGATTTAAAGAAATATCTCGAAAATTGCAGAAATTGTCATTACAAAAATGTCATTACAAAAATGTCATTACAAAAATGTCATTACAAAAAAAATTAAAATTAGAGCTACCTACTTATAAAGAGCTCTGTGCAAATCATGCAAATTGTGCACAACGTGCAAATAGTGCACAACGTGCAAATAGAGAGGAGAGCTCTTCTAAAGCCAATATGCACAATTTGACCAATTTGCACAATTTGCACGGTGTGCAGAAATGTACAAAAAATAAAAGAATTAAAAAAAAGGTTTTAATTAAATCTTACCCATAGGTATCTTGTTAAGATTCCTATTATTATAGCTGCTACAATGATTGTTACTATTGTTCCTAGTTTACTTGGTATTTTAGCTATTGCTAAAATACCATCTTCTGATGCGTTATATTGTTCTGGGTTACCACTTAGTAATGTGTTGTTGGTTGCACTAACTTCACAAGCTTGTGAAGATGTATTCCAATAACCTGCACATGCGTCATTTCCCATATCTTCTTTTACATCTCCTGTTACTTGTAAACCATAAGCAATTCCTAATGTTACAACTATCAGTGTCATTCCAATACCAAGCATGTCTTGGATTTGGAACTCAACTTCTTTTTTCATTTAGCAATCCTCAGCTAAACCTTACCCATAGGTATCTTGTTAAGATTCCGATTATTACAGCTGCTACAATAATTGTTACTATTGTTCCTAATTTTTCAGGTAGCTTTGCTAATGCACTAATACCATCTGCAGTTGCGTTATACTCTGCACTTGCTGGAGTCATATCTCCTTTTACATCTCCTGTTACTTGCAGACCATATGCCAATCCAATTGTCAATACGACTAATGTCATTCCAATTCCTAAAAGGTCTTGTAGTTGAAAGTTTACTTCTTTTTTCATTTTATTATTTACCTCGATTTATATTTTTAGAATGAGCAACAACCGAGATAATGTGAGAAAACTTCGTGAGGGGTTGCAACTCCCATGTCAGGAGTTGCAGTTGTTTCAGTTGTTTTACTCACACTATTATTTTAGAGAAGAACTTTATGAATATAAAATGGATGTAACATTTATCATATTTGTGATATTTATGGTGTTTATATAATAAAGAATTAATTATTTAATTTAGATGGCAGAACTCTATGGTATTCGAGGTACTGGTGGTGCTAGTAAAGCATATGAAAGTAGTAGGAAGTATTATCCTACAGGAGATGGTGGCTGGACTACAAAGAGTTCTAAAGATGTCAAGACTGATTCTAAAGGAAAAACTTATATTCCATTAACTAATGCTGAAGCAAGATATTACAGGACTGCATTACAGAATAGGGGGATGGCAGTACCAAGTACTTTAATGAGTGGTAAGTTAACATATACAGATGCTCAAAGTATTAAAGGAGTTTTAAGTGCAGACATAAAAAGAAGCTTTAAGTTATTTGCAAAACCTGAACCTCAAGTTGAATCTACAAATCCTATTAGAACTGAACAACCAACTCAACAATCACAAGAACCAACCTGGAAAAAAACTTATACTTTGTTAGTTCCAAGTGAAAAACCAGATAGTTATACTCAAAGAATATCTACTTGGGCTGAAAGACAATCATTTAAACAAAAGAGAAGTCAAGGATTAGAACGACAGTATTATGGGTTTAAAGCTGTTGCAGGTGGAATCGGAACAAGTGCTATTGGTTTTTTTGAAACAGTTACTAATCCTAAAAGAACTGCAAAAGCATTAATTTCAGAAGTTACATCTTTTGTAAAATCACCAGGTAAATATGTAAAAGAAGTTGGTTCAAGATTTGGGGAAAAGTTGCAAAGAAATCCTGGTGGAGTAGTCGGTGAAGTTGCAGGAGATATAACTATAGGTTATGTTGCAGGAAAAACTATAAAGAAAGTAGCTTCTAAAAGCCCTATAAAATTTGAAACTTATAAAGTAGGAACATCAAAAGGAATAGGAATTAAAGTTAATAAAAAAGGATATCCTATTATTGGAGTAACAGATAATTACAAACCAAGAATAGGCACACCAAAAACAATCCAACCAGAAATACTTAAAACAACACCTTCTAATTATTTAGAATTACAAAGTAAAAATCAAATAAAATGGTTTGACCAACCGAATCCTAAGACTGCAACTGAAACAACTATTTTTCAAAAAAGAGTTAAACAAATTATTACAGAGCCAACTGAGATGTTAGTAGAAGGGAAAAAAATAAGTCCTGCATTACAACAAGAATTTGCAGTTAAAGGAGTAGATGCATTACATGAAGTTTCAAGTTTAAAAAGTAAATATTTCTCACCAGAAGCAATAAAAAAATCTGGAACAAGATTACTAAGTGGTAAAGAAGCATATAGTATTTATCAAGATATAGGAAAGAAAAAAGGAAGGGTATTCGGAAGTTTTGCATCTAGACCAGAATTAAAACCAGATATAGTTAGGGAGATTGGAGATATAGAAGGAATGTTTGATATTACTGATGAAGTTAAATTAAAGAAAGTAACTCAGGAAATATATGAAAATCTTAAAGAAATAAGTCCAAAATCTAAATTTAGAATTCCAGAAGATTCACCATTTCATATTGAAAAACAAGTAAAAGGTACATGGGAAAAAGCAGCAGAGTTTAAAGGTAAAGGGATAGGAGAAGGTGACATTGCACCTGATAAAGCATTTGGATATAATTTGTGGGAACTAAGTGATTTTAATAAAAGATATGGAACAAAAACAGCAATGTTAAGAGGTGAACTTAAAAGAAAAGCAGCAGGGGCAATCATGTTAAGTGATGAAGGAACTTTAGGTGTTGCTCATTCTGGAAGGTTTAAAGATGTTCCTGATTATTTTAGACATGTTGAAACTTTATCAGATAGTAAAATTTATACTCCTAAATCTAAAAAGTTTTTACAGTTGAAAGATAAGTTGGGTATTAAGTATGCTGATAATTTTAAGAATGTGAAGGTTGAGATTAGTCCTTCAATTAGGAAAACAAGTAGTCCAGGTATGTTTATTTCACCTAGATTTTCTCCTTCAACTTCTTTTTCACCAAGTGTAGTTTCTAGTTTTGTAAGTCCTAGAGTTTCTCCAAGTCCTAGTGTTAGGGCTTCTATGAGTCCGTCTCCAAGTTTATCACCTAGTCCTTTTTTTAGTCCTTCATTATTTCCAAGTCCTAGTCCTTCACCTTCACCAAGTCCGTCTCCTAGCCCATCACTTAGTCCTTCACCTTCACCAAGTCCAATGGTTCCAGGAACTCCAAAAATAATTCCAACATTCAATTTTCCAAAAGAAAGAATATCTAAACCTAAAAAAGTTAAGGGTAAGAAGATTAATCAACCGAAAAAGTATGTGCCAACATTTACAGCAGCTGCATTTGGATGGAAAGGAAAATCAACCAAAGCAGGAATAACATCAGGACTGGGGGTTAGACCAATATGACAGAATCAGAAGAAAGTTTTAACATGACAACATCAAAAGACATGCATAGTTATACTGCGTTACAAATTAGATTAGAAACTAATCAGTTATTAGAAAACGTAGAGTTGTTTCTTAGAGGTGCTAAAATCGTTATAGAACAAGAAGAAGATGGAACTCTTAAACAAAGAAGGGTAAATATTGGAACTTCAAAAGCAAACGATGAAGGCATTCAAGCAATACTTAATTACGTTCAACAAATAGTTAATCCGCAAGTAGTTCAAGGAAACTTTCCATGTGACAGACATGGTCATAGTGATATGTATGAATCATACATTCAAGAATGTCAAGTAAACATGGCCACATTTTTAATGGAAAACTTATACAACTGGGAAATATTAGAATCAGATTACAATGTTATAATTGATGGTATCATGATGTTAGTCCAACCATATATGAGCAGACTAATTGGAAATGAAGAAAGAAAGAGTTATATTGATACTATACAACATAAAGAAAGTACCCATGTGCAAGAAGGTAAAAAAGGCTTAAAGTTATTTGGAGGATAAACACATGGCAACAGTTGATACTGTCATGAATATAATAATCGGTGTTGTTTTGCTTGGAGGAGTAAGCGTCGTCGGTTTTTTTATATTCACGATGATGAAGTTTAGACATAGGATAATACTTAAAGAAGTTGGAAGTGATGGAAGAAAAATCCATTATTTTGACAAGTTCATGATTAAAAAAGATAAGAATGGTGTTCATTGGTACAGATTGTTTAAGAAGAAAATTGATTTGCCAATGGCACCTGCAGAAGCAATAGAGATTGATAAAAAAGGGAATTACGTCGTACATGCTTATCTTTTAGAAGGAGACCAGATAGTATTTTCAAAAGATACTGCAAGACCAATCCCTCAAGAAATATTGAAGATAAGAAATATTAAAGACAGAAAAAAAGCAATTGCTACTTACGTTGGTAATAATGAAAACGTGATTAACAGTTGGGAAAGCTTAACCAACGTGCAGCGAGGGTTACAATGCAATAAGCTAAAAGAAGCTTATGAAAGAAAACGTAAAGGGGTGATGGAATATGTACCTTTGGCTTTGGGTCTTGGTGCTATTGTCATCGTGGTTATTGGCATGTTAGCATTTGTACCATCAGCAATAGAAGAAGTCACTAAAATGACTAATGAAATTGGTGGAAAAGTGGTACAAAGTCAAGAATTACAAAAAGAAACAATGGAAATATTACGAGATATAAAATTAAATGTACAATCAATAAAAGGGAGTCAAGAAATAACTCCTGCACCAGATTAAAATGCAATTAGAACTATTAGTGGGAATTTTAGGAGTAGCGTTTTTATTAGTTTATTTTGCATTTAAATGGGATACTGAAGAACACTATTTGTTTCAATTACTAATTAGTTTCTTCTTTTTCTCATTACTTTTACTAGTGCCTAAAGCAATTGTTGATAATCCTAACAATTGTGAATTAGTAGTTAATAATCAAACAGTTGTCAATAATGTTACTAGTTTTACTTATAGAAATGAATGTGTAACAACAACAAACATGACACACACAATCTTTTACAAGACAGTATTATGGCTTTACAGATTATTTGCATTATACATATTCCTTTACTTCAACTATGTTTTATGGCTTAAAAACAAGTTGATTAATTGGAATTTTATAACAAGAAAATGAAAAAAAACAGAAAACAAATATGGGTGCATCCAGAATTTGCAAAAAAACTAAAACACTTAGCAACAAATCAAAATGTTTCAATGATGCGGTTAACAAAAGAATTAAGTGATTGTAAAGAAGAAATGATGAAAAAAACAAATGGGAAATACAAATTTAAAATCTAAAAAGGGAAATGCAGTACTGGATGGAATTACTGTAATGATAGTTTTATTAGTTTTTGTTGTAGCAATATTTGTAGGTAATTTAATGCTTAATAGTATTAATACAGATATACAATCTGATTCTACATTGAGTACTGAAACTAAACAAGTAGTTAGTGATAAACAAAAAAGTTATGCAGACTTATTTGATGCTTTATTCTTATTAGTATTTATATTAATATGGGCTGCAGTACTCGTAGCAAGTTTTATGATAGATACGCACCCAATCTTTTTTGCATTTACAGTAATAATAATGATATTCGTATTTATCTTAGCAGCATACTTAGGAAATGTATATGAAGATTTCTCAACAGACCCAGAAATAAGTGGGATAGCATCAGCCTATCCAATGACAGGCTTAATCATGAATAATTTATTAACTGTGATAATAGTTGTAGGGTTTTCAATAACAATAGTGTTATACAGTAAGACAAGGAGGATGACATGAATAAGAAAATATTATTATGGCTACTTGTATTTATAGCTTTAATTAGTTGTGTAAGTGCGGTTAACTTAACTAATGGTTTAGTTGCTTATTATACATTTGACACTTCATATAGTGCCAATCCGGGTGGAAACCCAACAATGATAGACTTATTAAATAATTATAACGTAACAAGTTCAGTTAATACACCAACATGGAATCAAACAGGAAAAATAAATCAGTCATGGGATTACGAATTTGATAATACAGAGTATTCAATTATTAATAATGATAATGCTTTCAATAGTGAAATAAATACTATGTGTGCATGGATAAAAATGGATAATGGTTGTCCAAGTGCGAGTGATTGTCAAATATGGAACGGCGATGATAATAGAACATATATATATTTTAGGATAAACGACCAAGAAAAACCAGAAATAGGGTATTCTAGTACTGGGGCAAATGGTTTAAGAGTAGGAACATTTGCATTAAATAGTGGAGAATGGTATCATGTATGTTATGTAATAGATGTTTCAGATGTAGGGAAAGAACTTAAAATATATATAAATGGAAGTTTAGATATAGAAGCAGGAGATGCAGGGGATTATGATAACCCATCAGGAAAAAATAGGTTGTCTGCAACTCAATTAGGAACAAAAACTTTCGATGGATTAATAGAAGAGATAGGTTTTTGGAATAGACCTTTAAATGCAACAGAAATAAATGATTCTTTTAATAATGGAAGTGGAAAAAGACCAATAAGTGCCCCTCCAGTACCTCCACCACCGGGAAGTAATTTTAGTATAACAGCAAAAGATTATTATGATAATTCTAACATAAATACTTTTAATGTTTCTATAACAAATGGAATAACAAATTATACATTTAACACTACAAGTGGACAAATAAATACAACAATACCAAGCAATAGTACAAGTTTATGGAATATAACAATAGACAGCAACCAATCAGGTGGTTACTACACAAGACAATACTTAAATTATAACGTATCAAATAATCTAGAAGCAAAAATATGGCAAGTAATAGTAACATTTAATTCAACAGAAATGATAACAAATAATTCAGTAGTTGCAGATAATTATACAGTAGGAAGTAAAACAAACACAACAACTCTTTATTTAAAAGCAGGAACATACAACGTAACATTCAAAAAAACAGGATACTATGATAAAATACAACAATTTACATTCTCAGCACTTGACAACGTAACAAGAACAATAACTAATGTATATAATTCTAAAGTAAATATAACTGTAAATAATATTTTAACTAATGCAAGTATAAATAATTTCACAATTAACTTTTCTATAAATCATTCTATATATAATTATAATAGTTTTAGTTCAACAACAAATGGCTATATAATATTTAATGCTTTAAAAGATTATAATTACACTATTAATATAGATCCTACAGGTCATATAGTTCAAAATGAGAGTTTCTTAGTAAATGATACACAATTTAATTTCACAGCATATGTTTATACAACAAATAGTATATCTTTTAAGTTTTATGATGAAAAAAACAACTCATTAATAAATTGGAAAACAATAAGTATCGAATTAATTAGTGATTTGTATAGTAACAATTATTCTACAAGTAATGGAACACTTTACGTTGACTTATTAAGCCCAAGTTTATACACAATGAGATATTCTGCAGTTGGATATACAGAAAGGTTTTATTATTTTAATTTACAAAACAGAACTCACACTAACATAAGTCTTTACTTAGCACCAATATCATTCAGTAATATTACAGCAACAGTATATGACCAATTCAGTGACGAAGTAGAAAGTGCATATATCAAAGTATTAAGATATGACTTAGTAAGTAATAGTTATATACTTCAAGAGATTGGAAAAACAAATTTTGAAGGAGAAGCAATATTAACCTTACAAAAAAACACAGAATATTATAAGTTTATCGTCGAGTACCCATTAGGAACAGTTAAAAAAGTAACAACCCCAACCTATATTTACAATGACGACATAAGTTTCCAAATAATAATAGGGCAAGGAGTTGCAGAAAACTTCTATAACAGTTTAGATGTAAGTTACAGCTTAGTATTTAATAATGCAACAAACAATTTTAAATACACATGGAGTGATGCAAATGGAATAGCATCAAAAGGATGCTTAAAAGTATATAGGTTAACAGCATCACAAAACATTCTAGAAAGTAATACATGTACAAATGGGGCAGTAGGTAGTATAGTAACTGGAGTAACTAATATATCTGGATATAGTTACAAAGCAGATGCATATGTATATTTTAACAATGATGAATATTATTTAACTTCATCATATCATATTTATCAAGCAGCAGACATCGTCAAACAATATGGTGTATTCTTAATAGTAATATTAACATTAATATTCTTAGGAATAGGATATTGGATGAAAACATTCGCATTAATCTTGACACCAATGCCATTATTAATAGGGTCTGTAATAAGAATAATACAGGTACCTATATGGATAAGTCTAGGAGTAACATTGACATGTTGGATAGTGGCCATATTATTAAGTAAAAAATGAGTTTTGGAAAACTAACAAACTTTTTAGTAGGGATAATCCTAATAGGATTCTTCGCAGTAGTCTTTGGTAGTTTCATGAGTAATATGGGCTCTACATATGGAGTCAGTTATGATAATAGTAGTTTTGAAAGTTATCAAAGCTTAGAAAAAATGGCGAATTTAAGTAAAGAGATAGAACAAAGCAGTGATATTGAAGAAAAGACTGGTGTTTTAGATATAATAGGTAATTATTTTACAGGTGCATATAAAGTTTTAGTATTAGCAAAAGAAAGCTTTACAACATTTAATACAATGACTCAAGAAAGCATAGAAAATAGTAATTTAGGTGCAATAGGTGGAAGTTTAAGATTAACAATTAGTAGTTTAATCCTTGTGATTATAGTCTTAGGGGTTATAATAGCTGCAATAATGAAATGGTACGTTTAAAATGGGATATAATTTAACTGGAATAGATAATTCAACTAATATTTACCAAATGGTTGTAGAACTAAACACAATAAGTAATGGAATCTTTGGTATTTTCTTACTTGGAAGTATATTCTTTATGACATTTATAATGTTCAAACGTAGAGAAAACGATACTCACAAAGCTTTACTGGCAAGTTCAACAGTATGTTCTGTTTTAGGAATTTTATTATGGAGTATACAAATAATAGGATATAATATAGTTATTTATCCGATAATAATATTCTTTGCAAGTATTATTATATACCAGCTAGGAAAATAAACTCACACTATGGAGTTATAAAAATGTACAAGAAAAAAAAGAATTGTAAAAAGAAAAAAAGATAAGTTCAATGTTTAATTTTGGTTAATTAATTTTTTTTTATATTAACCCTAAAACTGTCAGACATATCAATATATTTTTGTGACAGAATTCTTAAAATTTAGTATTACCATACCTTTCTATCTAACTTCTCAGTTTTCTTTTTCCTCTGAAGCAGTACATCAAAGCTAGGGGGAAAAAAGGTATTTGTGACATTTTTCAAATAATGATTCACCCATTCAACCGCCATTTTGATAGCTTTACTATCTTCATCTAAATGAAAACTACGTTTAAGCAAATCTAATTCTGCTATTTCTGATGGGTTAAACCTAACAGTTATTCTTTTATCTTCCATTTAGTATTCCTTTTATATCTTCTGTGCATCCATAGATGTATGCTGGTAATAATGAGACATACATAATATTATGTAATGTGAATATAATAATAGGAATTAAACCACTTATAATTCCACCTACATATAAATACCTATCTTTTTTCTTAGTCCATTTCGCATGATTAGGGTACCCTATTGTTTTCAAATACCACTTTTTTTTATCATGGGAAAACCTAACCTCAGCTTTTGCTTTATAAACTTTAAATACTAATAGGTGTCCTAATTCATGAAATACTAAACTACTAATGAACACTATGGACATTCTGAATATTAAATGAATTAAGAAAGCAAACATTTTACTTGTTCCATTTTAGCACTAGCTTTTTCTTTGCATGTGTCGCAGTATTCTTCAATATCCATCTTAGGATTCTTAACTACTTTTACTTGACATTCTCTGCATAACTCGTTGTATAGTTGCCTATATATATCTATAGCTTTTCTGTTCTTTCTTAGTTTACGCATTAAGTTTAATTTTTTTTTCTCCATTTGAGTTTCACTTTTGTATTTTTTAGTTCTCCTTTATCCCACATGTCTTTGTCCAGTGGCTTTTTCCATATCATTATTTCTATAGTTTTTATAAGCATCTTTACACTGTCTCGTCGGTTCCAGACTCTGTAGCCCATGTATAAGAACCATACTACTATTAGTCCTACTACCCCATAGAGACCCACTACTTGTGAGATAATAATTACTACTATTATAGTGATTAATAATTGGAGTATCCACCAATGTTTTTTCAAAAATTTCTTCCCAACCATTCTAATAATACTCCAACTTAGAACTAGCTCTCTAGGCCTTTTTCTAAGCATTTCTCTACTATTTCACGTTTAATTCTCCAATGACCGCCAATTCGGACTCCTTTTAGCCTTCCAGCCTTGCACCAATCCGCAATTAACTGTTGACGGGTATTTAGGATTCTTGAGGCCTCCTTAGTCCCAATATACTTACTATTAGCACTATAATCCTCTACAGTGCCTTTAATGTCCTGAATAAACTTGTCAAACTCCTCCTGCTTGTATCTACTATAAGTCTCCCAAGTAATATCATTCATCTCAGGAATACCCTTCCTAAAAGTTCCATAAAAATAAGTACCATCCTTTAGATGCACTCCTCCAACCCTTTTATACTTATTACCATCCTTACTAACTTGCGTTATTCCACTGCCAATAATACATTTAAAATAACCTCGTTTAGGAATCTCTAACAAAGTCCTAACCCTATGGTCCCTGATATAACTATCAACAGTATAGAAGTTAGGCACGTTAACAATAACACATAAGTTTTTTTGCCTCATTAAAGCAAACAACTTAACCATTATTTTATTATTACTTCCCATTGCTTCCCTACTAAAAAGAAACAAGTTACCCTCGTCAAGAACAAAAGCTTGACCCTTCTTACTATGTTCAATGCCTTCAATAAATTGTTCAGGCCTATAACAAATTCTATCAAGACAAAACGTTGGGTCAATTACTGCTGCGAGTTGGAGACTCAAAGTAGTTTTACCTGAACCCTCCAACCCACTATTTACTATAAAGTGGTCTCTGTCTTCGTTATTAACCGCATGTGCAATCTTAAAAGCCCTGAACCATAAATGGCTCGTGAAGTAAAAGTTTAAGTGTTGTTTTGTGTCTAGCCATTCACTAAACTTTTTATTTTTTTCTTGACCTGTGTCTTTTAATATTTTGGGTTTAATAACATCCCAAGTATTATATTGTAAATTACTCATGTTACCCTCCTCTTTTTAATCCATACTATTAAATTATATATGACTGTGTAAAGCATACTAAAAACTAATAAACAT
>Ga0099850_1000861_pt1 | contig 14207 bp, 28 predicted proteins | sample CB_VirMetaG_5_FD_79182 | JGI IMG/M metagenome (GOLD analysis project Ga0099850, IMG submission 79182) | Freshwater to marine saline gradient viral communities from Chesapeake Bay - CB_1508_1D Viral MetaG | ecosystem: Environmental > Aquatic > Marine > Coastal | place: USA: Chesapeake Bay... | reverse complement strand
CCCTTTGGGAAAGGGCTATCAGCATTGATTTAGTTGTTAATTTTTGGAGATTCAATAGGGAATCTTCGAAAGGGGAGAGAGATGGGCTACGTCAATCTGACCGCCGTTGGTACGGACGTCCTGACCGCGATCGAGGTCGTCCTCGATCGGGTCAGGGTCGACATGAATGGGATTTCCGATCCCACTCTGCTCGACATGGCCAATGCGTACATCGAGAGTGTCGAGATGGATCTGTCTGATGTCCGAGCTGAGCTCCTCTGCCGGCTGGACAACAAGGAGCTGGAGGACGAGGTCTGGGACATCTAGACCACGAGGGGGGGAGGCCATCTCCCCCCTTTCCCTTCACACAACGAAAGGAGGTGTGAATGTTTAAGGAAGAGTACAAAGCCGAGCTCAAGTCGCTGATGAGCACGGTGATCAAGGCGGTCGGAGACTACATCAGGTTTGCAGTCTCCCCGGTGAAGATGCGCGGAATGAAATCCGCGTGGCAGCTCAAGTCGGATATCGAGGACGCCGTCCAGTCCCTCGTCGGCTTGATGACCCTGATCATGACCGTAGATCAGGTGCTGACCACCGGAGAAGTTCCCAGCAAGGACAACAGCTTGACGGATGCAGTCTCAAAGCTGCAGGCCATCAGCGAAACCATGAGCACCAAGTAAAGGGGGGGTATTTCCCCCCTTTATAACCAAGGACAAAAAGCCCGCTGTGAGACATGAGCCCGGCAAGGTCCCAGCCGGGATGGATAAGGCCCGGCGGCCTAGCGGGAGTGGGCCAATAACAGCTCCCGCATCCTCTCCCCCAAGCCCGTATCCGACTAGACCTGTAGGCCTGACGACATAAGCGTCAATCATGGTTCCAGGCCACCAGGCGGACGTATGTGCCGCAGCTGCTGGAAGGTCAGTCGGGTACGGGCCACCCAAAGAAAAACGAGTTCAAAGCAAATCACCACGTATCTAGCCATTTACTGCAAGGAACAAGCGACACTCTGGATTGCGAAGCCCGAGGGCACGCCGCGTGGTTCTGAGGGATAGGCCAGAGTTGGAGTCGGTAGGATGCTTTCGTGAGGACTGGATTGTGATGAGCGTAACAGCTTCGACCACTATCCACGAGCAAAGCTATCACCTGCCGGCGAAAGGGCACCGAAAGGCGCATGCCCCGAGCCTCGGATTTGCTTGCGGGGCACCTAGCCTACTGCGGGGACTCTTCTTTAGCCCCTATAGCTCAATGGCGAGCTGAACGGTACTGAATGGCCCGAGCGATAGCACACAGCCATCGTTCGGTTATTGCCACCATTCGGAGCTGTACGGCGAGAGCGGCAGGTTGCGCGGCCTGCGGCAAGGTCAGCAGACGCCATGCAAAGGCTGAAGCTGGTGCCTACTCCAGACTGATCATCTGGAGGGTCTGGGTTCGAATCCCAGTAGGGGTAGCCTTAATCCCTTACAGGTTGTTTTGGCGAAAACAACCTTTCCGAGGAGAGCGAGTGATGAAGGTTCTGTATCTGTTTCGCGGAGTTAGTGGTAGTGGAAAGTCTACTGTCGCGGGAACTCTTGGGTGTCCCGTGGTGAGCGCTGATGACTTTTTCATGACCAGCAAGGGTGAGTATAATTTCAATCCGAAATCGTTGGCCGTGGCTCACTTCAATTGTCAGGAGCGTGTTGAGGCTCACATGAGAACGGATGCCCCGCGCATTGCTGTTGCTAACACTTTCGCCCGCGAGTGGGAGATGGAATCGTATTTCAAGCTGGCTGAGGCTTACGGTTATGCCGTATTCAGCCTGATTGTAGAAACCCGCCACGCCGGGAAGAACGAGCATGACGTACCAGAAAGCACTGTGCAGAGGATGCGCGACCGCTTTCAGGTCAAGCTTTAGCGGGAGGCTGAGAGAAATCTTGAGATACAAAACGGAGAAGTTATACCCCATGGCAAGGAGAAAGTCATGGCAGAGGAGAGCGGCTAATGTCGTCTTGCTCCTCGCAGCAGCCACAGCCACGGGGATGTTCACTGCATGGGCATTCCTCAACCTTCTGTCTTGGATCTAGGAGGTCACATTGTCGTATTTCACAGAGTTCATCGAGGGGGCCTTGAACAACGCTGTGGAGGGGAATCACAGCTTTGACAGGCTCCCCGGATATCACGCAAGCTCGGCTGGATCGTGCCCCAAGAAGGTCATGGTCCTGGCGAAGAATCCAAAGGCCCTAGAGAAGACTTCCAGGTCTACCCAGGGAGTGTTCAACATGGGCCATATTATCGACGAGTGGTTTAAGACCGCCATCGATAAAGAGTCCATCAGATCGTCCAGATTCTTCACGGTTCATCCATTCGCCTGCCGGTACGTGCCGCGATATATGCCCGATGGGGACTTTGAGGTGATTGGCGAGCTGGACGCCTGCATTCTGGAGCCTGCCAAGAAGACGATCCATATCGTCGACTGCAAGTCTGCCGGTCATGACCAGTTCTTCATGAAGAAGAAAGAGATCAGCAGCATGAATGCCCTGCAGGTAGCGACCTATGCCATGTCCGAGGAAGTCGCTGATCTCGCAAAGAGCATGGGCGACTGGCAAGTCCTCATGTGGCTTGTCTATGTGGACAAGGAGAACCAGGAGCATGTGATCAAGCAGGTCCCCAAGATGTTCCTGGAGGCTGCAGATGACTATTGGACGAGAATCGCCTTCATGGACAAGGCCATGACCTGGTTCGAAGTTGTCCCCAACAGCGGCGGTGATGCCTTCGATAAGGCATTTGATTCAGTTATTGGGAAGCTGAGCGAAGACGATACCGACATGGACGCGCTCAGGACTCCCTCTGAGGACTGGGAGTGCGGATACTGCCCGCTGTTCCCTGGCCTCGAAGACAAGAGCTGGTCCAACAAGACGGAGATCAAGAGGGCCAGGTCCGTTATCAAGAACACAAACATGCTGGTCTGCCCCCAGCTTGGCTACCAGCATTTCATGAACAAGGGGGTTCCCGATGGACAGTGAAATGATTCTCGAGAAGTTCAAGGAGGGCCTCTCCAAGGACCTCAGCAAGTTCATTGACCGCAAGGGAAAGTTCAGCTACCTGAGCTGGGCCTTCGCGGTCTCGGAGTTCCAGCGCATGTGGCCCGAATGCAATTTCGGCTGCCTTCGCTGGGATGGCATCCCGTACTGCCGGGATGACTCTGGAGCCTACGTAACCGTGTGGGTTACGCGGTTCCCCGGCGACGATGTGTTCGAGTTCAGTCACCCGGTACTGGACAACACGAACAAGCCTATCAAGGCGCCAACGGCTTTCGACGTCAACACCGCGTACATGCGTGGTCTGACGAAGGCCATCGGGATTCGCACCGGCCTGGGGCTCTCCCTGTATGCCGGCGAGGACATCCCGAAGGACATCGTCGGTGATCGCAAGGCCGATGAGGCCACGGTGAGTGCCTGGCTGGACTTCCTGGGCGAACTCCTAAGCATCGAGGAGTATGTCGACGATGAGGGCAACGCAATCACGACGACTCAGTACCCCGATGCAGTCGAGCTTCTCGACTGGGCCGCAAAGATAAAAGACCCTGACATCATCGAAGACATCATGAGGTCCAATATCGCCGACTTCATCATCAAGGGCATGTACAACAGCGATCTTCTCTCGAAGATGGTGTCATACTTGAAGAAGCCCGGCAACTTCAAGTCTGCGAGCATTGACGCCCTTTTGGAGAGGATGTGATCAATGAAGCTAAGCGAGGTCATGACGGAAAGCCCCTCCCTGTCCCAAGGGAAAACCTACCTAGTGAGCTGCGCGAATGGGCAGATCGTGGTTGGCACGTTTACGGACCTTTCGACGATGGGGACGAAATCATTCGCAAGGTTCATCACTACTTCAGGAAAAGATACGGTGGTTAATCTTTCGTATCTGGAACAGGCCACTGAGCTATAGGAGGCAAATGAACTACACGAAGGAGCAGAAGACGCTGGCAATCTATGGCGTAAGCTATAGCCAGCTCATTGACGGAAAGACCAAGAGAACCGCCGTATTTCCTATGACCGAGAAAGAGGCTTGTCAACTCTACCGCGACCTGGAAAAGGACCCTTCGACTGAGCTGGCCTCCATTCATATTTGGTCCGAGAAGAACGGAGAGTACGAGAACAGCTACAAGCCGAAATACAAGAAGATGGTTATCGGCCTTGAGAAGTGCGAGTACTTGCAATGAGAAAGCCGAATATCAAGGAAAAGATCCTTGAGTTTCTCATTGTGAACAGAAGGAGCACGCTAACGTCTGGCGAGATTCGAGACCAGATTGAGCCGTGGATGAAGAAGAAGTACGGCTACGAGGGAAACCTGGCAGTTGACAGAAAGTGGAGAGAGTTGAAGGAGGTGCCCAACAAGCACGATACGTGGTTGAAGGTTGAGACTATTTCCTCTGGAAGCAACCAGGGGGAATGGAGAATCCATTCTCTGGTTCAGGGCGGTATTGAAACGCCTTGGCAGCACTATATCCGATAAGGAGAGTTAAATGAAGTTCGGCGAGATTCCTGCACCCGAGGCCCCGCAGTACGAGAAGCGCGTCTTCCCCGAGTATATCGACGAAGGCGAGATCCTCACTGGATGCATCATCGGCCTGCGCGAGAACAGCCCCATCAATGAAGTCACCAACCAGTACGGTACTTCGCAGGTCATCAACTACCGCTTTCGCGTTGTCGGCGGAGAGCTGCACGGCTACACGGTCACTGGCAGCTACTGGATGCCTGTCACCGACGCAGGCTGGCATGGTGATGACGTTGCCTATCGTCGCCTGCAGGGCATCATGAACGCTCTGGACATCGATCCCGCCTCTTGGGAGGTTCCCAAGCCTGACGAGATCGAAGACGCCATCAACGGCGTTGGCAAGTGGGAGGACAATGGCTGGCTCTTCAAGCTCATCAGCGTGAAGACCGGCGTTCCCAGCAGCAGCCAGAACGGTCGCAAGTACACGAGCATTCGCTATATCAACCCGGTGGACGACAACATCAAGGCCCTGCTTTCTGAGGACCTCGAGCGCACCAAGTCGCGTATCGAGCAGCAGAAGCTCAAGGACAGCGGTGTTGACGTGGATGGCTTGGACAATCTCTTCGGCGAGCCTGACGAAGAGAACGATCTCCCCTTCTAGCAACCAGTGGCAGCAATTCTGCTGCCGATGACGGGGCTGGCAGATCTCGGCTCTCTGCCGGCCCTGTCTTATCTACACGAAAGGACGATGATGGAATTCTACGACGACACGATTGAAATGGAACTGGAAGATCAGCCTGTCGAAGAGGTTGTGGACGGCGAGTGGCACGAGAAGGCTGTCGGAAAGACTCGCCTTGTCATGCACATGAAGGGCTCCAGGCTGTACAACAGCGCCGATTGTCTGAACGGGATCGACATCGAGAGCTTCTTGCCTTCTGACACCTACGTCCCCATCTCCCACAAGGAGATCGTTGACGAGGTGGAGTATGCGCTGGAAACCCTGACCCCCAGGCACGGCGTCCACGTGACCGACAGGTCTTTCGTTCTCGGCACCGGCAAGCTGCGTGATAACAGCAAGTCTGCCCTTGGCGCCAAGTTCTTCGGCCTGTGGGGCCTGTCCATGACTGATGGCGATGGCGATGAAGAGATTCGGGCTGTGATCGGCGCTCAGAACGCCCTCGATGGCACTGGGGCGGCGATTGTCGCTGCGGGCAGCCAGATGTTTGTCTGTGACAATCTTGCCTTCAGCGGGGCTCTCATGAAGAGCCGGAAGCACACGGGCAACATCGTGAAGGACATCACCGACAGCATCTGGAGCATCGTCAGGAGCGTCCCTGAGCACTTCTTCTCGGACGTCAAGCTCAAGAGCACTCTCCAGGGAATCCCCATCAGCGGAGACCAGGGTTATCGAATCCTGTCCGACGCTGCGGCCTACGGCTGCTTTGCCAACATGGAGCAGTACAAGGCGGCGGCCAAGGAGTTCCGATTCCCGTCGTATGGCGTGTTTGCTCGGGATGAGTCCATGTGGCGCGTCTTCAACGCCTGCACGTATGGCGTTGGTCGCAAGAGCGGCCCTCTGGCGATGATTAGTGGAACCAATACCGTTGATTCCTTCTTCCGCGAGATGGTTGGTTGAGAAAGAAGTGTCCTGTCTGCGGGGGCTCCGTTAGCAGCGAAGCCCTCGCAGCATCCATGGGAGAGCTTGACCCTGACGTTTACGCACATCTCGGCGTGATCTTCAAGCAAGCTAAGATGACCAAGCCAGAGATCAAAGAGCTGGTCGCCATCTTGTCCATCAAGAACGTTGATGGGTCCCCTGCCTATTCAAACTTCGTAATCAAGCAATCGGTTGATGCCTGGGTACGACAGGGGTACGGGATGAAGGGCAAGCGATGGGGCTATTTCCTCGGCATTGTCAAGCGAACTGCAGAAGAGCAGAAAGCGGTATCCAAGACGCTAACTGCCTACAAGTTCGACAATTAAGAAAAACGCACTCAAATCAATCAGCCGGGTATCTTCTCTGGCCCTGGAGGTGAAATGCCAAAGAACAAGCCTGTCAAGAAGGACCTCTCCCCCATCCTCAAAGACCACATGAACTCCAACCAGCGAAGCAGTGTCTCCAGAGAAGATTACGAGTTAACGAGACAAGAGCTGTTCGATTTGAACATCCCGTTCGCAGTGTCCGTGACGAACAAGTATAAGATGCCGTCAGTCAGCCAAGACGACCTTATCCAGGAAGCCCTCCTTGGCCTTTACATAGCCGCACAGCGCTACGACTACCGAGAAGACACCAAGTTTATCAGCTATGCAAGGTTTTGGATTGAGAACAAGCTGCAGAGACACATTCATGACATGGGATACGATGTACGCATCCCTACTTCCGCGTGGGTCAATGCCTTTACAAAGCGAAACCACAACACGTCGAAAAAGAACCCCGAGCTTATAGAGCAGACGAAGAGCATTTGTAGGCCGTTTATCAGCCTTGAGGCTCCGTTGCATGAAGACGCGGCTGACCCGTTGTGCCTTAAGGACGTCTATGCCGACGATGCTCCTAATGGCCTGGATTTCTCAGAGCATGACAGCCTCGTCAAGTCGATCAAGAGGTATCTGAATGTCATCGACGACAGGCACGCTTATGTGCTTACTCGTCGCTTTGGCCTCGACGGCATGGAGCCCGGAACGCTTCAGGAGATTGGCGATGAGATCGGCCTGTCCCGCGAGCGGGTCCGCCAGATGTCTGAAAAGGCGATGGATATCGTCAGGCTCAACATGCTTGGCGAGTTTGATGACCTTTACGAGTACGCAGAAGACTTTGGACTGGACACCAGCAACGCTAGCCTGAAATTCCCAACCCTCTGCAGTCACCCCAGAAAGAAGGTGCATTGATGGAAAGCATCTATGGAGTGATCAACCTTGATGGCGGCAATGTGTTTAGATACTTCAAGCGCCTTACCAACGCGGTCGCCTATATCAACTATCTGCAGTTCACGAGGCCAGATGCCATCTACGACCTTGGCTTTGACCCAGATAAGCTTGACCTAGTCGAAATCACACTAACGGATGTGTGTGATATGGACTTCATGGCTCATATTGACCACGTCAATAAAGAGCACTACGACAAAGGGAGGTTGCATGAACAAGACAATCCCTCTTGTTCGGCGGTATATTGTAGGCCTGATAAAGCACAAGGGGACAACTGCCACTAATTGGATCTCCGCCGAGCAGATCGACAGCCCGCTGCAGAAGTACATTTATGAGACGATCCACGGAATGTTCAAGAGCGGCAGCCAGTTGAGCCCCGAGCTTGTTCTTGATCGCCTGCTGACTATGTGCCCAGAGCCCGCATGGAAAGAAGACATTTACCGCATTGCCAACGACGCCTCTCATAGCGATGTCGAGGTCCTCGAAATCGGAGAACTTAGGGAGGCAATCAACCGCGCTTACATTGAACAGAAGGGCACCAAGACGCTCGAGGACCTCCTGCTTGGCATTACGAGGCCAGGCGCCATTGATGCGGCAATTGAGACGTTGCGCTTCCTCAAGGCCGTTGAGCCGTCCGAGGAGGTCAGTCTCCATGATCAGGTCGATGTTGCGATTGAAGAGGCCGTTAACGGGGCCAAGGGCTTGATTCCGTTTGGCATCCCTACTCTTGACAGAAAGATTGCTGGCCTGTCTCGCGGAGAGGTTGCGGTATATGCCGGCAGGCCCGGCATGGGCAAGACGTCCTCTGCTCTACAGCTTGCGGTCAACTGGCTTGATCAAGGCTATAAGGTGATGATCCTCTCTAAGGAAATGTCTGCTACCAAGCTTATCCATAAGCTGATTGTAAACCAGTCGGACTCCATCACTGCGGACAAGATCAAGCGTGGTGACTTCAACAACGAGGAAAAGGCCATGCTCAACCGGCAGGCCAAGGAGCTGAAGGACAAGTGGGGAGACAACCTGATCATCTTTGACAAGATTAAGCGGTTTGACAAGGTTGAAGCCCTGATTGCCAAGCATCGACCCGACATCCTGATCGATGACTTTATCCAGATGACGGAAATGGTTACTCCCGACCAAAGAACCGAGATCGGCCGCATGATGCAGGGCTATAAGTGGATGGCCAAAGAGTACAACATGACGTTCCTCGTTCTGTCGCAGTTGAATCGAGAGCTGGCGAAGCGTGAGGACCAGCGGCCCAGGGCTACTGACCTCGCCGAGTCGGGCATGCTTGAGCAGTTTGCGAGTGAGATCATCTTCATCCACTATCCGCATGCTCTGGACCAAAACAACCCTGCAGACATAGTGGAGATTCTTGTAGACAAGGCCAGGTACGGAGAGCGTTGCGCCATGCGGTTGCTGTTTGATGGCAACCATATGCGCTATTCCGAGCTCCCGGAAATGGCTGGGTAGCATGAGCATCAAGGCAAAACTTGCCGATAGCGTATCTCTCCTGAATGCATCCATTGGGTTCCTTGGCGACAGGCTTTCCAGTGTCGGCAGCACAATGAGATCGATCAGCGTCCTGCGCGACAAGATCTCAATCATGCTGAAAGAGGACGAAGATGCGCTGGAGCAGATTGAGGAGATAGATTTTGTATTGGCGTCCGTGGACAGAGGTGTCGACGTGGCAGTCAATGCAGTTTGTCGGTTCTGTGGAATCGACCGCAAGGCCATCGAAGATGAGGCCAAGAAGGAACCGCCAGATGCCTAAAAGGCTGCCGAGCACACCCAAGAGCCGTGTCAGGTCGGCGCTAAGAGCCCTGTGGCTGCGTTCAAGAGAGCGCTCAGCAGCACTTAAGCGTGAGTCCAATACGTGCGAGCGGTGTGGGAGGAAAGCGTCCAGGGCGAAGGGAAAAGAAGTCTCTGTCGTAGTACACCATCGCGACATGATCGACTGGGAGGAGATTATCGAATTGATCTTCGCCCGCATTCTCTGCGACCCGTCTCGACTCGAGGTCTTGTGCGTTGAATGCCATGACCTTGAGCATAGCGAAGAAAAAACCGCATAAAAGCCTTGTTGGCCTACCGTTCCGAGGAAGGAGCCGGGGGCGGTAGGCCATGAAATTCCAGGTTGGGTTTTACCCCGACATCAAGCAAAAAAACTTCAAATCGATTCAGTCAGCCCTTGAGTACGCGCACTCTCAGCAGATGAACCTGTATGAGAATGACGTCGATGGTGTGAACATCCTCTATTCCCCATTCTGGGATACACCAATGAGGCGAGCTGTTTGGCGGACGCTCAGGTCGGAGCACGGTCTTAGTGCCATGGATCGCATGTCGCTTCCAGTTGACCTTCGCGACGGAACAGTTGGCCCAGACTTTGAGGTGACATAGTGAGAGACGAAGACTCGCTCGACAGAACATACATCGACAACTGGCTAGATGAAATCAAGTCGTGGTTGAGGATGGTGCTACCCGTTGATCAGATGAAGGCGGCCAGCATGGTGTTGGACCACCTGTCTGATTGTGACCTTGAATTGAATGGAGACGATGATGAACCAGAGGCAGGCGGCTACGATCATTACCTATGCCGAGAAGATCCTTCTTGCCAACGTCCAGTCGCAAGGCGTCAAGCCCATGCACACCCGCGAGCAGGTGCAGTCTGCTTTCGACCTGGCGGTGACGTTTGCAGAGACTGCCCAGTCTCTCTGGAACGAGGCCGTGGAAGAACCGGGTGATCAGATCATCGAGGAAACCGCCGAGCAGGATGCGCCGAAATCCGATTTGCAAGTTGACTAAGATAAAGAAGCCTGTAGAATGCAGTCATGTGTACAGGAGGCGCTGATGCACGACTTCCGAACGTGTAAACGATGTTCCTGCAACTATGTAATGGGAGTGGAAGGAGGCACAAAGTACTGCCATTCATGCACCAGGGATGCCAAACTTGAGCAGATGCGTGCATGGAGGGCCGGCAGGGCGCTTGAGAAAGAAGAGCTTGCGGATCGGAGATACGAGTACTTCTGGCCATATGCATGCTCTACATGCGGCATGAAGTACGTGAACCGCAATCTGGCAGAAAGCTGCTGCTCCCTTGCCTGGGACGGCCTAAACCCAAAACCGATCCATTTGGATGGAGGCTGCTTTTGGATGCACCTGATGGACTGCAAAAGGGACTCAAGGCTGGAACTGGAACTTATGATGATTCCGAACTTGGTAGTCCCAATGGATTCGAAATCTCAAGATACTTCTTGGGAAGCGAGTTGAGCTGCAATTGCTGCGGCATGCTCTACATGGACCCTGCAATCGTCAACGGCCTTGATACCTTGTCCGACATGTTCGGCAAGCCCGAGGTGCTGATTGGATACACCTGCCCCAGAGAGGCCAAGCGGCTCTACAAGATGGCAAACCCCTCGAGCAAATACGCAAGACCAACGTTCCCCATGCTCAGGGGAGCTGGCGCTGTTGTCTCGTGGGAATTCACCCAGGAGCTTGCCAAGCTGGCATCCCATCTTGGGCTGTCTGCCAGCAGGTATGAGATCAACTCCCTGCTCTACGGAACGCTGATCGAGCGCCTCCCCCCGGCGTCGAACTAGCGGAAACCAATTGCCCCCCCGCTGGACCCACCTGGCGGGGGGCTTTGCTTCAGGAGGATAGATGAATGAGTCCGCGAAGGCCCTCACTGTAGGGGTCGTGTGTATCGCTTTGCTCGTGCTGGCTGATCGGATGTCCGTCGAGCCCGAGAAGGCGCCTGAGGCTCCGCCTGAGGCCGTCGAGAACCCTGCCCTACCAATGACTACAACCTGGGCGATGGCGTCCCTGGAGGCCGCTCTGGAGACGCTTCCGCCCCTCTCTGCTGCCGGTATCCTGGCAGCCAACGGGTGGGACTGTCTGCCCTATCCCGAGCGCAGGGCCTGCTGGTCGTGGACCAAGCCAACTACCGGAGCACCAGTCGACCACTACGTCGTGGAGTGGCGGTTCGCCGTCACCGACACGGCCTTCTGGTACTGGCTGGACCTACCGTGCAACACCGAATCAGTGAGAGTTGCTGGAGTCGATTCCATGGGCCGCCAAGGGGTGTGGTCCGAGACTGGAGTTTGCCAATGAAAAACAAGTGTTCGTGTGGTGGACGATGGTTCGTCTACCCAGAAGTCGATGTCAGGGTGTGCCTTGAATGCGGGATCGCGACAATGCATGTCCCCGAGAGCCGAATGAGGTACGAGAAGTGGGACGGCTGGAACGAGCTGTTCCGCGAGAAGTACCCCGAGATCGTGAGCCGCCACCCTGAATGGGGGGTGCGTTGATGATAGACCCTTACCAGCGCTGGCTCGACGAGCCATTCGACGACAACGAAAGGAGGTGCGACATGGCCATGCGCCAAGCAGAGCGCGAGTGGGAGGACTTCTCCTACGCCGAGCGCTTCGAGTACATGCTCGAGGGCTGCGGCAACACCGGCAACCAGCTCGAGAACGCCCTTGAGCGTCTCTTCGAGAACGGCAATCCCGCCGACATCAAGAAGGTCTACGAGAACGCCATGTACTCCTGGATCGAGTGGCGTGCATGCAACATCCAGGTCCCCGAGGACGAGGAGGATAGGTAATGGAGTGTCAGAAGTACAAGCTGGAGATCGACGTGACTGAGGCTTTGTACCGGACGGACACCGTGATCATCGAACTCTCAGCAAAGGAGATCGCTGACATCGCAACGTGGTGCAGCGAGGAGGGGGCGGACTTCGACGAGGCGGTGCAGGATGCCGTCGAGGAGAAGTACTGGAACGGCGAGTACAACTACAACGACCCTCTGTACGAGGAGCATGTCCATGACGCCGAGCGCACATACGTAGACATCGTGTCCGTCGAGCCGCTGAAGGAGGGCTAACCATGTTCGAGGATACCCGTCCAGACTACCCGCCCGAGTTCGACGATCCCACCATCGACGAGTGGGAGGGGGCACTCCTGGGCGACATCAGCAAACTCATCGGCATCTATCCTGCCGCCGATGCCCTGCGTGCGATTGACAAGTATGGCGACGACGGGGCCACCGTCTCCGTCGCGTTGCCGAACGGTGAGTACCTCTATGTGCCCGACGACCTGGGCAAGATCCGCCAGTTGTCCGAGGATGAGCCGGTGGCTGCATGGATCATCCACGGCATCGCTTGGGACGGCACCGACTGGGAGTACTCCGAGGAGGTCGCCAGCGCGGAAGAGATCGACGGTGCTCGCCAGCGGTTTTCCGATGCGCTCGACGAGCACCACATGATGGAGGGTGAGTGATGAGCGACATCATTAGGGTTTCGTGGACCGAAGAGCTCACGTGGGGGACCAGCTACAGCGCAGAGGAAGTGCTTGAGCTGACTGGTGCATCCATGGAAGACATCATAGATGCCAGCGACTGCCTGGCCGATGGCGTCTGCATCCATGAGCTCGACGACGAACATACCTGGCTTCGGCGTCTTGTGCTGCACGCCCAGGACAGCCCCTACAAGGACATCAGCTTCGAGTGCGAGGCTGATCATCAGATTACCATCTTAAAGGAGGGCCAGCAGTAATGGGATACTACACCGACTACCACATTCAGGTCAGCAGCGGGAATGGCGGCGGAGGCGAGGAAGACGCCTCGCCGTTCTTCGAGGCCATCTCCCCCGATGACTATGATCCCAGTGGTGGCTGGGGCTATGTGTACTCGGCCAAGTGGTACGAATGCGAGACTGAGATTGCCGAGGCGTCCAAGCTCATCCCCAACTCGCTAGTCACTGTTGTCGGTCGTGGCGAGATTTTCGACGACTGCTGGACCATGTACGTCAAGAACGGCAAGAGCGTCACCCACCATCTCTCATTCTTAATCCCACCTTTCAACGAAGGAGATCTCAAATGAAGAAGTATGTCGTCAAGGTGGACACCACTGACGCATCCTACAGCTCCACCTACATCCACATCGACATTGGCGACGAGGAGGCCAAGGAAATCGAGCGCCTAGCTGCAGCCAAGGACATCACGCTCGAGCGCTCCTTGCGTGACTATGTCGAGAGAAGGTACATGGATGGCCATTACGATGACAACGAGTCGTGGACCGCGCATTGGGATGAAAGCCGCGACTACGAGGAGATCGACACCATCGAGGAGGTAACAGAGTGAACATCTGGGAAGACTTTGAACACTTCGAGAGTGGGGACGCTTCGGCGTTCTCCACCTACCTGCAGGAGAGGCGCGAGAAGGCCGAGGCAGACATCGAGGAGGCGCTGGAGCAGATTGTCGAGGCCAGGCTACAACTCGAGGCCATCAACGACGCCGAGATCGAGATCGGCGTACTGGAGAAGGGCGCCTACGTCATCAACGAGGACGACTTCGTCGCCTACACGCAAGAGGTCGCTGAGGATATCGGCAGCGTCGACCGAAACGCGCACTGGGTCGAGATTGATTGGGACGCCACGGCAGACAATCTCCGCGCAGACTATTCGACGATTGAGATCGACGGCGTCACCTACTACTACCGATAGGAGGAAGTCATGAGTGATTGGAGTGTGTTTTCGATTCTTGGCAGCGAGGTGGAGGAAGAGGATCTCAGGCTGGCCATCAGCACCATCGAGACCGAAATCGAGGCGACCAAGAAGGCGATTGCCGAGCACCAGGAGAAGCTGAAATACCTTTACAAGGTCCTTGAAGACCTGCTGTACGTGGAAGAGCAAGAGCCTGAACACTGGAGGAAGTACCCCATGTTCCACAACTCGATTATGGAGAGGCACGTCTCTTGGCTCATCGAGCAGAAAAAGAAGGACCTCAACCTTCCGCCCTACATCACCGTCAACGACAGTCACTCCGCCAGGCTGCTCTCTG
>Ga0099850_1000860_pt1 | contig 14208 bp, 20 predicted proteins | sample CB_VirMetaG_5_FD_79182 | JGI IMG/M metagenome (GOLD analysis project Ga0099850, IMG submission 79182) | Freshwater to marine saline gradient viral communities from Chesapeake Bay - CB_1508_1D Viral MetaG | ecosystem: Environmental > Aquatic > Marine > Coastal | place: USA: Chesapeake Bay... | reverse complement strand
TGTCATCCACAGGAGAGAGCTTCGATGAGATGGAAAAACTCCTGCCTCACGCAACGAAAGTGGAGGTGTGCTCAGCAGCCTGCTCGGTCTGTGGTGCTGATGCCTTCTACTCAGCACGGACATCCGTCGTGTCAGATGTCATTCATGTGGGCGGCAGTCAATCGTATGAGCCGCGTTGCTGGCATCATTTCGACAAGCTGAGGTAAAACCATGGTCGAACCGACTTCAATTGATCTTGTTCTGTATCACGCGAACTGCACCGATGGCATGGGTGCAGCTTACGCAGCCTGGAAGCTCTTGGGCTCCAAAGCTGAGTATATCCCCTGTCACCACGGCGAAGAGCCACCAGATGTGACTGGTCGCAACGTGGCGTGCCTTGACTACGCGTTCCCCAACGCAGTGACGAAGCAGATGATCGAGGACGCCAACTCGCTCATCATCATCGATCACCACAAGTCCGCGATGGTCGATCTGCATGACGTGCCCAACGCGATCTTCGACATGAAACACTCAGGCGCCATTCTCGCGTGGAACTTCTTCCACCCAGGTAAGGAGCCGCCGAAGTTCCTGAACTACATCGAGGACCGAGACCTGTGGCTGTGGGAATTACCCTACTCGAAAGAATTCAGCGCCTCATTTGACATGGTGCCGTTCGACTTCGACGAGTTCGACAAGTTCTGCGATGATTCCGTCTTTGATGATGCTATCAAGCGAGGTTCCTACATTCTCGCTTACTCTAAGACGGTGGTCAAGAAGATCTGCGACAAGGCGGTCAAGCGTCAATTCGAAGACAAGAGCGTGATGATCGTCAACTCGTCTCATTGGATGTCTGAGATCGGCAACAGGCTTTCACAGGATTGTGACTTTGCCGTAGTCTGGTTCTTCGATCATGCTTCACATCAGACAATCGCCTCTTTGCGGAGCTTCCATGATTCCGTTGATGTCTCTGAGGTGGCGAAGAAGTTTGGTGGTGGTGGTCACAAGAAAGCAGCAGGCTTTCAGCTTCCAGGTCAGATCGAGATCGATGGGCTGTTTCAAGATGTCGAGCCCACACCTGAAGATGAGTGATCGACCCACATGGGATCAGATGTGGATGCGTATCGCGAAGACCATCGCCGACAGGTCCTGTGACACCACTATGAAAGTGGGAAGTGTTGTTGTGACTGAAGACAACACGCAGCTTCTGTCGTTGGGTTATAACGGGAACTATGCAGGTGGCCCGAATGTGAGAGAGTCAAATGAGCCCGGTGAGAGCGGATTTCTTCACGCTGAGATCAACTGTCTTCTCAAGCTCGACTACAACAACCCTAAGCGCAAGATCATGTATGTTACACACTCACCCTGCAGGATGTGCGCCAAAGCAATCATCAATGCCGGTGTCAGCGAAGTTGTCTATGAGCAGCTTTACAGAGACCCAATAGGCGTGGAACTGCTTCAGCATGCAGGTATTCATTGCAGGTGTGTTGACGCATACTTATGATGACAGCAAGCAATACTGAACAATGAGCACTACATGGCGAACAATCTAGACATTTTACTCGAGAACCTAATCGAGGCACGCCTTACATCAATTAGTGATGATGTTGACCTTATCGAGGAGAGTATCTTAAACAGAAGCATTAGTGTGCTTCTTCTCGAGCGTATGGACAGGGCTGATATCAGCGCATTGGAAGCTGTTTTCAAGAATGCTGAGGGTGTTCTTGAAGATTACGGCAAAGCAGTCAACAGTGTGAACCCAACGCCGAAGTATCTAGCAGATCTTCTTAAGGCGCTCAACAAGAACCTTGAAGCTCGAAAGAATGAGTTCAACAAAGCGAAAGAGAGCGATGACATTCGAAAGATTGTCAAATACAAGGACTCAGTCTCTGACGCAGGTATTCTGATTGTCTCAGCGTTGAGAACCATCAGAAACAGTGTCGCCGCCTCAAGTAGTCTTCTCAAGTCCCTTGGTGATGATGCTTTCCAAGCAGCGGGTGATACACCTGAAGAGTCTGAAGGAATACTGGGGGATTTTCAAAATCTAGTTAACCAGGCCGTCAGCGATCGTTCAGTCGGTGCGCGTCTGAAGCCTGATGTGTTGGAGAAGTTCAAGAGTGAGTTGCTGTCAAAGGTAGAAAAAGCTTCTACAGGAAGAGGCATTCTTGGCAAGTTCATGTCGGGTATCAAAAACAGCAGACTGAAGATTGATCCAGACAAACTGGTTGCTTCGATTTCGCTGCTAACACCTGAAGCCCTTCAGGAGTTTGATGCTGCGATCAAGAAGGTTGATGGCGCTGTGCAACAAGCTTCTGAGGTTGCCGAAGAGACGTCAGAAGAGTTACAGGCTGATTCGGCCGAGAATGAAAACACGGATGCAAGTGAGGAGACCCCTGAGGGTGAGGAGACCACTCCTGAGGTCGAGGAAGGACAGTTCTACAGGTACACCACTAAGAGTGGTAAAGAGGGGATCTATCGTGTTGAAAAGAAAAATGACAACGGAAGTGTGCAGATCAGAAAGGTTGTCTTCAAAGACGGTGGGATAAAAACTGGTGGTCCTACATTTGCTGTTGAAGCAGATCAACTTGATGATCAGCTTACTGATGATGAGGTGAAAGCCAGCTTTGATGCACCTGATGAGCAGATTGAGAGCATCGTTGATGATGCTGAGTCAGCTGAAGATGTGGTGAACAATCTGAAAGATGCAGCAGTTGATGATCTTGCAGATGCAGTATCTGAGCCCGATAGAAGGACAAAAATAAGCCGTGATCGAGGTTTAGAGATGTTCAAGGGTGTGACACAAACACCTGCCGAAGCAGGCTTACTCTACTCCACAGTCAGGCGAGTGATCAACAATGAGGTTGGTTACGAAATGTTTGAGAGTAAGCAAGAGGTGAACACACTTGACAGATGGCTAACGATTGCTGGCATTGACAAGGATAAAAATGAAACCTGATCACGTTAAAAGGGTACTTCTCGAGGCTTATGAGGATCGGCTGAGAAAATCACTAGGCGAGTCGGATGTGGTTGACAAAGAGGGCAACATTCTTCTCACGAAAGATCTAAAAGCCCGTGACAAGGCGTCCGGATATGAATATACTGTTGACACTGTCAAAAAAGTAGATGGGAAAGTGATGATCGTCCTAAGAGCCCCAGATGCCCCCAGGTTCACACCTCCAACAACTGGGCCTGAAGTCATTAGCTCATCAGGCCCTGATCTGGATGTGTATGTTCCAGGTGATGACAGCTCCGAACAATCTGCATCGTTGGTCGTTACACAACAGGACTTTGAGAAAAACTTCGAGGTTGAGTGATGTCAAAAAACAAAAATGTGAACATGATTGTAGATAAGGCTAAAGCAAGCGTTGCGAAGTCAACAAGAAATGAAGCAAGAGTTGTGTCTGAAGCCTATGTTGTGACACAGAATAGAACTGACGTGAAGAGTTTTGCTGTCACTGAGAAACCCTTACATGCTCATGAGGAGCTCTTTAAGGGTTACATCGAGAATCTCAATAAAGTCGCCGCCAAGCTTGATTCTGCTGATCGCTCGTTAGCCAACTCAAACCACTCAGAGTTCAGGTCGCTGAAGTCTGATGAGACGTTCAATGCCAACGCAGCTTTCTTGCATTCTCTCTACTTCGATAATATCGGCATGCCAGAGTCAAGCATTGCCATCGATTCGATCGCTTACCTTAGGTTTGCACGGGACTGGGGATCGTTTGATGCTTGGCAGGAGGACTTCATTGCCTGCGGTATGTCATCGAGAAACGGGTGGGTTCTCACGGTCTACAATACATTTCTGCAGAGATACATGAATGTGACAGTTGATCTTCACAATGGCAATGTCCCAATTGGTTGTATACCCGTCATTGCTGTCGACATGTGGGAACACACCTATTTCAGGGACTACCTGAAGGACAAGAAAAACTTCATCTACAAGACCATGCAAGAACTCAACTGGGAAGTCATTGAGACCCGAATCAAGCGGACTGACAAGGTTGCTAAGATCTACGGAGGTGAGCTGTGAAAATAAACAGCAGAAAGAGACGATTTACGCTGGTGGATATGCTCGGTGAGTCACGTATTTCACGCCTGTTATTTGAGAAGGAAGGCGATGAGGATGAAGCTACGGACGAAGAGGACGAAGATACTGAAGAAGAATCTGATTCAGACGCAGACTCCACTGCTGATGAAGAAGCTGAGGAAGAGACTGAAGACGAAGAAGATGGGGAAGAGGTTCCCGTTGAGACATCGGTCGAAGATGAGATCAGGCTCAAAGATAAGCTTGACACCGAACTCTCCTCAGTCTTCACAGGTTTCGAGACCCGGGCACGCAAAAAGGCTTCCCTTGCAGTTGAGTCAAAGCGCTTCAGTATCATGTCAATCCTACGAGAGGAATCAGAGCCAGGAGCAGATCAGGATTTTGACCTCGATCAGTTTGCTGATGACACAGCACGTCTGATTCAGAACTATGACTCTCTTCTGGACATGGAAGCCATCATCTACAACAAGGCTAAACAATTTCTCACTGACAAATACGGTAGTGAGGTTGCGTCAGCTCTTCGTGAGATTCTTGTTGATCGATATGGGATCGATTTCATGGAAGATGAACCGGGGCTCGAAGAGCCGATTGCTGTGGTCGGGGCTGGAGGCGGTGGCGGGGGCGTGTAATGTCTCAACTCGAAGATTATCTCAATACGAAAAAGTCAGTTCACATTGCATTTCCAGTCACGGTACACAGGTTGTTCAAGGCGAGACTTGCCGAGAACGGGCTATCAATGCAGGAGTTCTTCATAGAGGTTGCATCTCAGTGTGTTGAAAAAGAACCTGCCATAAACGAGATAGTCAAGGCACTTAAGAGCAGAAAGATTAACGGCATCAAGAATCGTCGTCGGATTGCAGCTGAGCAAGATGAGCTGTACGATATTCTAGAGAGCGATGATGTTTTTTAGCAGCCTGATCAAGAAAGCGGTAGGTCAAATGACACCGACAAAGACTGCGATTTTCGCTTTCTTGATTGTGCTGATCGGCGCTTACGTGTATCATATCTCAGTCGTGTCAGGTCTTGAAGCTGATCTTCGCGAGACAAGAAATAGGCTTTCTGAGGCCATCGGATCTGTTGAGGTGGCTGAAGGTGTCCAGAGCCGAATGGGTGTGGAGACTAGGAATCTCAACACACGTGTTAATGTCCTACTGGGTGAGAACACTCGGCTTGAGGGTCTGATAGGAGACAGAGACACACAGATTCGTGAGCTTGTTCAGGCAAATGCGTCTCTCACAGAAGAGCTTAGATTCTCGAGTCGCAATCCCGGATCGAACGCAGCATCAACTGTGATAACCGGTTGCAATGAAATACCTCCGAGTGAAGAGACTGTGATTGACACGGGTGACGGAGAAGCTGTTCAAAATGTTCCCAACATCAGAACTGATTTTTCACTCACGCAACAGGGATTTCAGATCGACGGATTCACGACAACCAATCCTTCATTCGCTGAACTTGCCCTCATGCAGATCGATCCATTTGTCATAGATATTGCTGTTGTTGAAGATAGAGAAGGAACACGAAGTGTTGTGTTGTCAGAACAGCAGGACAGACTCAACCTGAACATCGGCACGTTCTCTTACACAACGCGTCCGGATCGAATTCGCTGGTACGAGTTATTTAGCGTAGGAGGAACCCTAGCCTATGCAGGCGATCGATTCATGTTAGGGCCGTCACTCAACGTAGAGACCCGAAGGAGGCTCGTCGTGTCCGGTGGACCGCTCTTCAGTCTAAGCGGAGATGTGGGAGGCCACGTAACGGTCACGGCTCGTCCCTTCATTAGAAATAAACGTTAGAAAACACAGAGGTAAAGATGACAATCAACACAAGCAGACGACTTCGACAGCTGGCTGAGGCGGTTCTTTTCGAGGTGGATGAGGCTGATGCAGGCCCGCAGCCCGGATACGTGAATTACGGTCTTCATGATAGACCGGCAGTAAGCGACCCAGCAATAGAACAGCCCATCACTGTCGATCCACTTGCATCATCAGAGTCTCTACTCAACCTGCCTCCGGTTGATGATCCAGAGTACTCACCAACCTCTGTTGCGGAGCTGAAACTTGCACTCTACGCGCTGGCACAGGATGTGCCAGGTGATCGGGTTCAGGCTCTTTTCCGTGCTGTGAGAAAGAAGGTTGATGAGCTGTCTACCGGTGTGAAACTCTCTGAGGCTCGTGGCGGTGGTTATTTCGGTGATGATGATGAGGGTGATCTCGATGATTACGAAAAGGGTGCAGCTGTGCAGTTTGTCCCCGGCGATGAGGAGATGTCCTATGACGAGCTAGCCCAAAAAATGGGATTCAAGTCAGGGTCAGCTGCTCGAAACATTGAGGTTCGGACGATGTCCAAGATGAAATACATTCTTGATAACATCAAGATGCAGGAGTACGATATCCTTCAGGACGATGCTGTTGAGTCTTTCGCCCTGGGTATGCGTGATCTTGGCATTATTGACGAGAATGATGTGGCTGAGCTGTTGTCTTCCGCTGAAAGTGTGAAAGAGCTTCCGAGCTTCCGTTACTACTTCAACAATGCTTACGTGATGCCCGCTTACAAGGAGCTGAACGATGCCGCAGCAGAACGTGTCTCTGACTCTCTCGATAGGTTGTCAATCACACCTGATATGAAAGAGTTTCTGCTGCCCACAATCATGAATCAGATCACGGGAGAAGCGAAAGTAAATCATAACGCGATTCTCAGAAAGCTGCAAATGGGAAATCCCAGTAAGACAAACCCAGTCGATGCGATGGACCCCGTTCTTGCTGATGAGGTTTTCGCTGAATACAAAGCGCTTTATCCGAGCCTTGCCAGTACAGCCTCATTAGATGGAAAGCTTGTTGAGCTCGCGAGAGTGCTTCAGAGCAAGAAGAGTAGCTCAAAGATTGCAAGCGAGATCAAGCGTGCCCTGAGCCAGGCCGGCGAAGACTACGGTGCTGAGTAATGTCACACTTTGATGTGCTCAACAATATGAAGCGCAGCAAATCCTGTGGGATGATTCACGAGGCCGCATTGCCAGTTTCGACGCACAACGTCCTCGAGAGAGATTGGGTAAGATGCCCAGCAGGGACCTACAGTAGAAGCTTTACGTTCAGTGATATCGATTCTGTGCCTCGTTTTGTTTCACACGTGACAACGTGTGCCATCGATCGACAGTGCCCATATGTTACTGTAGGTCTCGACGGTCGTAACGTTAGAGTGCAAATCGGTGACACCAGCAAGGCAATCACAGGTATAGAGCGTGAAGTTGCACAAGACATCAGTGATGTTTACAGTGATATGACACATACTTATTCACTAGAGGACATCAATTATGACTACTGAATTTGATTTTACGCGTTTTGTTGAGTTTCTAGACCGTGAAGAGGCCGAGAAGGCCAAGAGAAAGCAGGTCGAGGAGATCACTGACAACAGGCTTCGTGATGCTCGTAATAAAGACTTGAGGCATCAAAACATCGTCTGGAGATCTGAAAGTGGCAAAGACTAAAAGTTCTACAACACTAAGCGAGCTTCTGGGTCGTATTACGTCTGAGGCATTGAGAGAATCCATCGACATCTATCTCAAAGAGAGTGAGACAGATGAACGTGTGAGAATGGCTAAATCACTTGATCGCCGTTACGTCAACGAAGAAGACGAAGAAGAGAGCAAGAAAGAGAAATCAGGTGACGCATCAGGCATCCCAGTAGAGAAAATAGCTCCTGGCGGTGACACCAAGAAGACTGCTGAGCCCACTAAAACAGACGAGGACGCAGTCCCGGAAGTGCCTGTTCCCACTGATGAGGAACTGATGAGCCCCTCTTTCGAGATGATAAGGGATCAGCTCAACCTTGTGAGATCGGGCGCATCCCTGAAGAACCCAGACATTGATAAGCAGTTCAGGGACTACATCGAATCCCTCAGCGAGGAGAGCTCGAGGCAGCTTCTCATGTTCATGACCGGCCTTGCGCAACTGATTGCCGGGCGTATGCCTGCAAGTGAGGTTGTGAAACCATCTGGGAAAGCACCATCAGCCAACAAACCCAAGGATCAGGGTGCGCCTGATGACGGTGATGCCGTTGAGCTTTCGGTCTCTGCTGATGATGGATCCATGCCGATCGTTGTGGGTGAGCACGTTGCCGTCAGGAACTTGATCGAGCGTGCCAAAAAGAGGTCGTGATGCACCCTGGTCGAAGCCCTATAGATCTTCGGTTGCTTGTTGAGACATCTCTTTACCAGGCATTCGTCGAGCCGTTCGTTGATGTCGCTTCTGTCGCTAAGCTCGCGACCAAAAGAATGATCAATCCCCTAGCGACTTTTATCGCCATTCTCAACCCGTGGGGTGATGAAGAGTGGGTCAAGGAGCGAATGGAAGGTTATAACAGGCGCAGGGATTCACTGGCGAACGACTGGAAAACGCTAAACAAGAAGATCAATGATGGGTTAGGGCCCGATGCCCGCTTGATCATGTTCTTCGCCAACCCATCGGCCTATCTCGCTGCAACCACGACCAAGTCAGCGCTGAAAAACGCTAAAGATGTTGCGCTCGACAGCACAGGTCTCGGTCAGTTCATAGCAAGCAGGGTGGGCCTATCCTACGAAGCGCTTGACTCATGGGCTGAGTCGTCTGAGAATCGATTCGCGGGTGGGGGCCGAGAACCGGCAGCAGTGGCAGGTATCGAGAACAGATTGTCAAAGCTCTTCTTCAAGGAGAGCACTGTGAGGACTGGTCCCGTTCTTCGTGAGCAGGAAGAATCACCCGAAGTCACAGACAGGAGCGATATCTCCGAAGAAGACCTTGCTGACAGGTTTGCTCTCGAGCTGGGTGTCTTGGGCGCTGATGCAGCGCTGATCCAGCAGTTTGATGAGTGGTACGAGGAGACCGAAGCTCTTGTGTCAGACATCGAGGAGCGTGTGGGCTCGAAGAAGAAACTGGCTGATGATTTTCTGAAGATCGGTTCAATTGCAGACCTGAAAGAGTATCTTCTGCGTGCTGTCGAGCTCAAAGTGATAGACGCCACCGCTGTCAAGAAGATGATCGGTGACATCGAGAAGTCAGCAGCACAACTTGTGAGTGATGACGAGTTTATCGAGAAGGCGAAAGAGCTAGGAGAAGACCCTGCAAAGATCGCTGATGAGACAGTCTTGGGTAGTGCAAAGAAAGCCCTTGATCCAACAGCTGAGAAGTACAGTGATGAAATCACACAGGTGGTGAATCAGATTGAAGAGAGCATCCCCACCCTCACACAACTTCGTTCCATGCCAGCGAACGAAAACATCAAGAAGCTGATTCAGCTTCGACAGCGTCTAGAACGAATTAAGGCGTAAAAAGTTGCCTTGAGTCATGTAAATTCCTCGTGTGTTCATATGTTTGTAGTGCACGAGGCAAAACATGACACAGAACAAGACAAGTTGGATTCCTGAGATCGTCTACGAAGAGACTGCTGATGGGGTGACTTCTCACATCCCCTTCATCAATGTTCCTGCGGGTGAGAAGATGCCGGCAGTGGTGTTTCTTTTCGAATCTCAAGAGACAGGTGAATTTGAGCCTGATTCTGAGGGGAACGAGTCACCCATTGTTGAGATCACGCTGCATCAGTATGCTGATATGCAGATCCTGAAGGAGGGACTGAACGGTGATGAGTATGACAGAGTTCGCGCAATCCTTGGGCTTGAATCACTTGCTGTAGCCACCGAGAAGGGCAAGCAGATCAACAATCGAGTCAATCAGAACATCTAGGAGGCCTGATGCTGGATCGTATCCATGTAATAAGTGCCCTTGCGAGCATGCAGGGCGCATACAATGACTTGCGAGATTTCTTCAGTAGACGAGGAATTGACAACTTCGAGGATGACGTGTGTCGTCGAAACCTGATGATGTCAGTGTTTCATGAGAGCTATTTCACTCAAGCGTTCACGAAACAGTTCGGCAGTGCGAGAAACGACGGTCGAACAGGCGAGGCGGATATCATCATTGAGACCTTGGGTCGTGAGGTCGAGTGCAAGCTCACAACTGTGACACCCACAGGCGGTTTCAATCTGCAGACTGACTACAAGACCCTGCAGCGAAAAGGTGAACTGGACTATCTCTACGTGCTCACAAACCGAGATTTCAGCGCGTATGCTGTTCTCTACTTTGAGGGTCTCACCACAGATGATTTCCATCCACCTGCCAGGTCTTCACGAGGCAAGGCAAGGATGAAAAAGCACGAAGCCTTCTCGAAGTGCCATGTGCTCTTCGGAGATGTTGAGGACAGAACTGCGATCAATCTTGCGAAAGCGCGAAGAAACCTGGCCAACTGCTCAGATCACGCTGTGAAACGACGCCAGAAGCTTGAGCAGTCGATTCAATATTGGACAGGTGTGCCTGCGAGTTACACCATTACTCCTTTGCCCCTATCACACGACGAAATCAAGCGTGCAGCATGACAGAGTTTAAGATCAAAGACATCGTGTTTGTCGCGATTGAGAAGAAGATGCAGATTTTACCTGCCAGAGTGATCGAGAAGCTCACTCAAGAGTCTGCTGACGGTACAACGATTATGCTGACCCTCGAATTTCCAGGCGTGAAAGACCCCAGGACAGTGCCTGCTGATCATAACATCTTCGGTTCAGTTGAAGACGCTCGTGAGAAACTGCTCGCCCGGGTCACAAAGTCGATTGACAACATGTGTGAGCTTGCCCGAAAAGTGTCACAAGAGCGCTTTGGCAGTGTAAATCCAGGTGAAAGTGTGGTACAATCAACCATGTCTGATCCGTCAACAGGTGATGAGAATGTCTTTCTTGTCGAGATGCCTGACGGAACAACTGCTCGGGTTAGAGACAACACGAACACGGTTCAACCATGAACGTTCTCATACTTGATGGATACAATCTCATCTACAGGGCGAAATACTCGTTCCTCTCTAAGAAGCGGGACAAGAATGACCTGGAGGATCGATCCATTGTCTACTCTTTCACCCGCGCTGTGAGATCGCAGATCGATCTTCACAAGCCTGATTGTGTCTATTTCGTTCTCGAGGGAAAGCCTACCAAACGGCTAAACTTGTCCGAGGACTACAAGGCCAATCGGGTCTACGAGCCTGATCCGGGATTCAGCCTACAGCGACGCCTAATCATTGACCTTGTTCGACGGTGGCCTGGGTTCAGTGTGATCAAGCACCCGGAGCACGAGTGCGATGATGTTGCCAATGCACTAGCCCGGCAACACGAGGAGAAGAATGATACGGTCGTGATCGTCTCGTCTGACACGGACTTCTGTCAGTCATTGTCCGAGTCGATCAGCGTCTACAATCCTGTCAAAAAGCGTTTTGTGACATCCCCTGTCAGTCCTGCAGATTATGTTTCATGGAAGTCACTACGAGGTGACAGCTCTGATAACATCACAGGATTTGCAGGTATTGGAAATGTTCGAGCGAAGAAGCTTATCGCAGACAGCCGTCTGCTAGAGGAATTCCTCTCAAAGGGGAATAACCGCGAGAAGTTCGAGCACAACACCAAAATGATCGCTTTCGAAGATGTTGACCTTTTCTCCTGCCAGACTGTGTCTACATTGTGTGATGCCAGCACCCTGGGAAGGTTTCGGGGTGTTCTTCACGACCTAGGTTTCTTCTCCATCACGTCGGACAAGGCGTGGAGAAAATTCTCTGAACCCATTTCCAACGTGAAGTGCCAGAACGTTTTCTGAACCCATAACATGAGGTATCAAAATGCAGAAAGTAAGTGAAAATGACCTTCGCGCTCTGCGTGAGGCTAACCTGATCACCGCAGATGAGACGGCATACATCATTGACGATGTTGTTATCGCAGAATCCATCGTGAATGGTGATAAGAGGCGCGTCGATGTTGGTGGACTCATGCTCGAATCAAGGCGCACTCTGCTGAAGGGCTGAAATGTCGACTAAAGTGACTTATGGCACCGAGGCGCGTCGTGAGCTTGTTAAGGGCGCTGTCAAGTTAGCTGAAGCTGTCTCAGTCACAATGGGACCGCGCGGTCGGCTTGCAGTCATTGATGACGGTGTTGGCATTCCGCACCTCACCAAGGACGGCGTCACTGTAGCCAATGCGATTCACCTACAAGACCCGCTTCAGAATTCTGGGGCTGTGATTTTGCGTGAGTCTTCACGCAAGACCGCGTCTGAAGCAGGCGACGGAACAACCACAACATGTGTGCTCGCTTCGGGTATCATGACGAAGGGTGTCGAGGCGCTTGAGAGGCACGATAACCGAGCCCGAGAGTTCTTCGACGGCCTTGATGAAGCCACTCAGTTTGTTCTTAGAGACATCGAGACACGTCGCCTTGATGTTACTGATCCGGATCAGATCCGCCACGTTGCGACCATCTCTGCGAACGGAGATGAGCAGCTCGGGACGTTACTTGCATCAGCAATTGAGAAGTTAGGCCCACGGGCGACTGTGCTGATCGAGGAGGCGAGGACATACGAGACAGCGATCGAGTTCGTCGATGGCACTGAGATCGATCGAGGCTTCGTGTCCCCTCATTTCGTCAACTCCAAGTCTACGAGCAAGTGTCGATTCGAGAAGCCCTTTGTGGTCGTGTTCAACAGGCGTGTCAGCACGCTTAAGGAGATTCTCTCTCTGTTGGAACACGTGAGCGGAAGCGGACGTCCCCTCCTGATGTTCGCTGAGGACTATGAACCTGAGGTTCTGAAGGGGCTCATTCTGAACAAGCAGCGAGGCAGCCTACAGGTCTGTGCGTGTAAGCTACCCGAGTTCGGTGGCGCTGTTCACGAGTCAGCTCAGGACCTGGCGGCTCTGTTTGGTTGTCAAACTGTGAGTGACGCTGACTTTGACGAGCGTGGCATGGTGAAGATCACCGACGCGATCATCGGATCTGCTGAACTAACTGAGACCACTCGTGAGAAGACGACTGTATTGAGGCCGAACAGCGATCTCGAGAGAGTGGAGGTGCGCCTTCAGGGGATTGATGAGGAAGCCACCAGTTGCGCGAATCCTGACAGAGAGTTGCAGCTTGAGAGACGTCGCCGGCGTCTTACGTCCGGTATCGCTGTTTTGCGTGTTGGAGCAGCAACAGAGGTTGAGCTGAAGGAGAAACTTGATCGCGTGGATGATGCTGTGAACGCTACTCGAGTTGCTGCGCTCTACGGCATCTTACCGGGAGGCGGTGATGCATTGCTCAGGGCATCTTATGTGCTGAAAGGCGAGGCAGGCAGCAAATCGGGTGCAACCAGGGCGGCTTATGAAGTCATTGCCGATGCAATTCAGCGCCCATCTCGTGTAATCTTGGAGAATGCTCGTTATAATTCTGGTGAAATTCTTGAACAGTTCGCTGATAAAAACTACGTTTCAAAGACTGAGAAGGAGGTCGGATTCAATGCACTAAGTGGAGAGTTCGTTGACCTGGTTGCAAGCGGCGTGATTGATCCCTACTACGTCACAAAATCATCACTAATCAACTCGCTGTCTGTTGCCAAAAAGGTTCTTGAAGTTGGATGCGTTATCAATGCTGGTTACAACACCCTTGAGGATGAAAATGTCTGAGAACACGAATGCAGCCCCTCAGAAGTCCCTTACGATTGATGAGATCATTGAGGCGATGCCTGTCGATCTAGAGTCAGTTTCTTACAATGACTTGCGCACTGCAATGCTTGAAATCAAGCGCCGGATCAGAAACAAGAGCAGCAGCAAGAAGCTGCGCCAACTGGAGGAACAGTTCTGTTACGTGGTCCGAGAGATTGAGTTGAGGCAGTTTGGAGGCACATGATCAAACTCTTGATTCTGCAATCTTTTCCCAATTCTGATCTCTCAAAACCAACGATGACATGCTAGACTCATACTATTTCAATGAAGTTGGACGACACGAGCTTCTCACGCGTGATGAAGAGGTAGACCTAGCACGCCGAATCAAGAAGGGTGACAAGAGCGCCCGGGACAAGCTGGTGCTGTCAAACCTTCGACTCGCAATCAAGATTGCAAAGGAGTTTCACGGAAAGTCTCGATGTTCCTTTGACGACTTGATCCAGGAGTCGAACCTTGGTCTGTGTAAGGCTGTTGATCTGTTCGATCCAGACCGTGGATGCAAGTTCAGCACCTATGCAAGCTGGTGGATGAAACAGCGAGTTCGATCACACGTTCTCGGTAATTCTGGCATTGCTCGACTCCCAGGCAACGCTCGAATGATCACCTGGCAGGCGAAGCAAAAGACAAAGGAGTATGAAGAAGAGTTCGGTCGGCC
>Ga0099850_1000853_pt1 | contig 14260 bp, 15 predicted proteins | sample CB_VirMetaG_5_FD_79182 | JGI IMG/M metagenome (GOLD analysis project Ga0099850, IMG submission 79182) | Freshwater to marine saline gradient viral communities from Chesapeake Bay - CB_1508_1D Viral MetaG | ecosystem: Environmental > Aquatic > Marine > Coastal | place: USA: Chesapeake Bay... | reverse complement strand
CCGCCACCGATGGTCAGGTCTGTGGTGTTAGCACTGCCGGAAATCGGCGCGTTGATAATCAACACGGCAACGATCTCAGCGGCGGTGATTGTGGTACCGAATGCGTCAGACAAGGCGCCTGCGAGATCGATATCGTCGTTGGCGCCAGTAGCAACAGCGCGCTGATCGCAGAACAGTAAGTCCGCCTGATTGGCACCGGTGCCGTCCGTCAACGCGATCACCTTGTTCAAAGTCGGCGTGAACTTATCGGAGTAGTCGTTCGGCCCGGTCTGGGTCGCGACAAAGTTGGCTGTGATACGTGCTGTCAAAGACATAACTCAATCTCCTGTGGCGAGCAGGCAGGGCCGGGAAACAATAAGCCCTGCCTGCTCAAGGGAGCCCGTTAGGTGCGGGCGACTGCGGTGCCGATGAACGTGGTCTCGGCACGATGCGGTTTGTTCAAGACCGCGAATACCGAGATATCGGCGTCCGAACCAGTAGTACCGGTCACGGTGATGCCAACGTAACGATCGTTACCGCGATAGCCGAACGCACCAGCAATAGCGTCGTCAGCGGAATCGCTAGTAACAGTCACAGTCGTGGTGCCGTCCGTAGTATCCGCCGCAGCAACGGTACTGGCACCGGCTGCCGTGGTGTCAGCGCTTTCCTGAAAGGTTACGGTAAAGCCCGAAGCCGTGCCAGCATCCGTCACTGTGTTGTTCACAACGACGATGGTACAGGCATCGAAGCCACGAAGATCGGCGTAAGCCGAGGTTGCAGGTGTGGTGCCAGATACGGCGACATTGCCGAGATGCACAACCTGCTTGTTGGCCATCATATCACGCATTCTAGAACTCCTTTTCTCTCAGCGTGTTGTGGCGGGGCCACTACAGCCCCGCCGAGGTAGATTAGGCGCTGAAGTCGATCAGCTTGATCGCCTCGAAGTTAACCACGTCACCGCCGACCCGCTTAGTCGAATAGAAGATAACGTAGGGCTTGGACGAGTACGGATCACGCAAGGTGCGAACACCGATGCGGTCAACGATTTGGTAAGCTTCGCGCCAGTCGGCAACGGCAATCGACAGCGACCCGGTAGCCATCGCCGCCATATCCTCGAACGAGGCGGTGGGGCGCCCGAGAATCGTCGCGGGCTGGCCTGCCACGATGCCCGGTTGCCACAAATAGGCGCCGTTTGAGTCCTTAAGCTGTCGCACCTCGCGGAAGGTGGTACGGTTCATCGCAAACACAGCGTTCGCGCGGTACGAAGCCTTCAGGGCATACAGAGCGTCGATCAGCACATCGCCACCAGCGGGAGCCGCCGCGAAAGCGCCGTTGGCGCCGGTCTTGATCTGTTCGATGGTGCCGGGCAGTGTCGTGCCATTGGCGTATGTGGCGAAACCACGAGGCTGGCCCACACCGGTGCCGGTCACGAACGCAGTGCTCTCCAGCCGGGAGAACTTGTCCGAAACCTTATCGGCCAGCCACGCTTCCATATTAACCGACGAGTCGTCCAACAACTTCTGCGTCGCCTGCGGTGCAGCGTACATCTCGTGTACCGGAATGCGCCAAACACCGATCTCCGGCGTATTGGTCTCAGACCGCGATCCGGTCTCCTGCACCCAACCAGCCGAGGCTTCGTTCAGGTCGAACACGCCTTCGAGGGCATCGGTGCTAATCACCTGTACCGAGGCATAAGCCCGCATCGGTGTGGTCTCAAACACCTTCTTCACAATACGACCGGACATATCCGGATGCACCGTGTAGCCGCCATCGACATCGGAACCGACCGATAGTGCTTTCAGCTCATCGGCTCCCATGATCTGGTCGCCTTTGCGAAGGTATTTGTTAAATGCGGTCTTGTACGCACACATTCCCTCATTATCGAACTCGAACCGACGATCGCCAGTGACACCGCGAGCCCATTCTTGGGCTTTCTTGTCGAAATCGATTTCGTCACCGTTCGCGTCGGTCACCGTGCGGTTCTTCCGCTTCAACGACACCTCAAACTTATCGAGGCGGTCTTGAGATGTCTGGATCGTTTCGTTGATCTTGTCCAACTTCTCATCCAGCAGCGGGTCAGAGGCGCCTTTGGCTTCGAGTTCCTTCAAGCGCGCATCATTGGCTTTCTTGAACTCCTCGAATGCTACGTTAACAGCACTGACAGCGTTTTTCAGCTCTAGGGGGTCAAATTCCTTACTCATTTCATAGTTTCCTGTAGTTGAGTGAGTTGTTGCAACAGGGAACGCATCCCTGCGTTATCAGGCTCACCGACTACAGCATCCCGCTGATCGGTTAGGCCCTTGAAGCCGTATAGCGCGATGGCTGTGGCTTCTTTGCGCGAGAAACCTGCATCCCGCAGGACTCGCTCAAATTCACGTTCGGTTGCGATAGATTTCACATCGGTGACCTGCGCCTCCAATAGCATCGGGAAGGTTACAAGCGAGACTTCCCACAGGTCAACTTCCAGCAGCTTGCGCACACGGCCTTCGGCGTTGGGCGAAGATTCGACAGTGCGGTAGCCAATGCTCATGCTGTCCATAGCCCCGGCCTTCAGGAGCGCCAGCGCTTCGCGACCTTTATCGACTTCCTTCAGGAGCCGACCTTTCACGAAAAGCCCGTGGTTATCTTCCCGAACCTCTTCCCAAACGCCAATCGGTTCAAACGGGTCATGCTGCCAGAGCATCTTCGGTCGACGTTTGGCAAGAGATTTGGAAAATGCCCCACGTTCCACCATGTCATCGCCTTGGTCCACAACACCAAAGACCGAGGCGTACCCCTCGAAACGTCCGTCGTTGTCGGGTTCCTGTTTCAGCTCAAACGCCGCATTCTTGAACTGCATTGTCATCTGCTCATCCTCTCGTAGGTTTGTACGCAGCGGCAATTGATTGTGTTCCCGGCGCTGCCGTTGGGGTCACCGGGAAACATCAACGGCTCTGCACCACCCGTCTTTATCGGCACCATAAACGGTTCTCGAAGGTCTACAGTTTTTCCGTCCATCACACGATGCGAAAATTCATCTACCACGCCGTCCCCCTCGCCAAAATCCCTAGTACGAGAATCCTCTACGCTGACCCATTTCTTTACCAACGGAAATCGGCTCTCCTCGGCAACCCGCTGTGACGCAAACTGCGCCGAGCCATGCGTCTCGGTTCTAGCGATAACTTCTGCCCGCAACGCAGCAATAACCGGCGTCTGGTCCGCGATCAGTTTGGCGATCTGGCATGTGGACAGCCCCTCTTTCATTCCCTGCGCCACCAATTTGCGAAGCTGACTGGCGGTAGCTTCGACAATGCGCACAACTTTTGCCGCGCCATACTGCTCGATGAATTCTTGCACGATGCGCTCAAAGAGCGACTCTTCGTCTTGCTTCGTTTCAAGATGTGCGTAGCCGTAAGCCTTGAAACTTTCGATAACTTCACGCCCAGAACCCAAAATAGCTTCTAGCCACATGGCGCGCAATGCATCTTCGATCTCAAGTCTAAACCCCTCGTGCAGTTGCGGGTTGCCGGAAACCGAATAACGCGACGCCGCATCCAGCATCGCATCATGCAATATGCGCTCCAACTTAGCCTTCCCCATACGCCAGCGCCTTCAACAAACTAGGATCGTTTTGTGGATTACGGGCCACAGCCTCCCGCACGTCACCGTCTGGTAGTGGTTCGTAGCCTTTCAGGGCGCGACGCTCGTTAATGGTCAGGTCTGCTGACTTATCCGCCATCGCCCAAAGGTCCATGCGCTTGTCAATAATGGCCGGTACCAAGTCGAGGTTCGGACGCAACTCTACCTCGCCGTCGCCCAACCAATTTGACCATTCCTCTCCAAGGTACGTCACCAACGGGACTACCGTGTCCTCCCAAAACGCCAGCCGCGCCTCCTTATAGTTCGAATAGGTGTTGTCGCCGGGGATACCGAGTAACTGCGGCGGCACGCCAAACGCAAGACAGACGTCCCTAGCCGAACTATTTTTACCATCAACGATCTGCATAGCTTGGGGCGATAGGCCCATTTGTTCCCAAGATAAGCCGCCTTCCAAAAGCATCGGCCTACCGGCATTTTTCGCCCCTTGGTGCTGCTCATCAATTTGGGCTTTCAACCGATTAAACTGGTCGTCTGAAAGCTGTCCTTCCTTCATGGACAAAGCGCCACTGGGTTGCGCTGAATTTTGTAGCAGCGCTTGCATCCATTTCATCGACTCTGTATGCTGATCAATCGCGTAAGCACCCGGCTCCACAGGACTAAGGCCATACCAATCGTCCAGTGGATTGAATGCCTTCATGTGTCGAATATCACAGTTGCCTTGGGCGTCTACATCCCAGCGAACCGATTTGTTGCCCGTCGAATAAACATATGCCTGAGCCATACCATTGTTGGACGGAATTACTTTCATACGATCCGGGCGAAGCGTGTACAACTCCTTTGTTTCGCCGCCCGCCGTCAGCCGTTCGTCATAACTATTCCCAGCGATTAAGTGAAAACCTATTTTGGCCCGCACAAATTCGGACCACGATTGCGCCGGGTTTGGCCGTTTCAACAACGTAAGCAGCGGGTGTTCTTCAAACTGATCGTCGCCCCGCCACACCTCCCAGTTCACCGACGCCACCGCGTCAGCCACCCGGCTGATAGACTGATACACCACCACATTTTTGATGTATGCCTCATCAGCGAAGTGGGCATAATCACGCTTAGTCCACACCGCTTGGCCAGAATTCATCACCAGTACGGCGCCGGTTTTACTGTCCTTGGTTTCCCGCCTGAATAGGTCAAAAAGCCCCATGCTACAGTGCCCTTACTCTTGGGGCTACCGTGGTAAGCCCCATCATATCCGAAACAGCGTCCATCATCGGGTCTAATTGGTCATCATGCGCCCCATTGGGAAACGCGTCGGCCTCGGCTAAAAAATCCGCCAACCACGGCTGGCCGCCCAACACCATCACTTGGCCGGCCTCTAACGACGGGGCCACGTCATGAGCCCTAGATATTTTGTCCCTGCTGCGTTGAATCGGCAGTACCGATATACCCTCACGCCTGAGCGTCTGAATCAACCCCGTGCCGCTCACTTTATCCTCAACCTTCATAGACCGCAACGGCGCAACCAATGAATTTCTATGTTTATCCCAAAACGCTCTGGCCATTGTAAGCAACTCCGGCGCTTCCCATCGCCCGCGTAATACATCAATTAAAATCGGCCCGCCATTGCGTATCTTGCCCCAACATTCAAAACTGAATAATCATTCAGTTCCTTGGTTTTCTGGGCTGTGTCTGCATAGATAACCATGTACTCGATAGGCGGCAATGCCGCGCGTATCTGCCACCATTCGTTTTTAAATATTCCGCCACCTCTGGGCGTCGGTCTTTGCTGTAGCTGCCCCGCAACGGCGAAGGTCCCCAACGTTTTCTTCAATTCCCTAACCTGCGACAGCGGAAATCTTTCTGGAAACATTAATTCGCGATCTTTAGTCCTAGGGTCCTCCCATCCAATGGAAGTACGGCACTTACGATCCGATTCAAACTCCATAGGGACCATAAAATGCTCGTAATCAAGCTCCTTTTCTAGTATTAGCCCCGTAGTGTCACTCACCGCAAGGCGCTGCATAATAACAACCACGCGGCTGTTCACGCTATTTACCCGGGTGGGTAGGGTCTCAAGAAACGCGATCTTGGCGGCTTCCAAATGGGCGTCGCTATTAGCGTCAAAGGCGGCAATTGGGTCATCGATCCTAACCCTGTCACCGCGTCTACCAGTCATCTTGGTGAACGACCGCGCCAGCATCTCACCTTTACTTGTGTTGCCGAATTCCCTTTTGCCATCCAGCGCCGGGTCCAACGTTACATTCCACCGCGTCTGGTACCAGTCCGACTTAATTAAATCCCTACACTTACGGGTATCTCGAATCGCTAGTGTTTCTTCATGTGCTGTTCCTATGTGCCTCAGATGAGGAAATTGGGTCCATTCCCACGCTGGCCAAAACACATTAGTTAGCAGCGATTTCATTGTACCCGGTGGCACATTGATGCACAGATTCTTGTTCAGTTTTCCCGTGGTGATGGCTTGTAAATGCTCGCATATCCCATCCAGAACCCACCCCCACACCAGCGGTGTTTCCGGTTCCACCTGTGGCCAAGCCATCTTGGTGAACTCAGACAGCGAGCGTTTTGAAAGCTCCACATCCAAATGTATCAGATCATGTGGCGATAGCTGCATTTTGACATGTTTCACACGACAGTTTACTTAGGTAAACTGTCACGGGCAAACAGGGCGCGCCGGTAAGATTACACTTCCCGCGCTTCTCCCATCGGTATTGCTGCCCCCACGCCTGCAACGGCTCTATTTAACACAACGCGAAGAGGACCGATTTCCGCTTCAAGCCGCGCCATGCCATCCTTTACCCCGACCACCGTAGCGTTCAGCATCCGACCGAACACGTCAACAGTGACAGTATCTCCAATCTCCACAGTTACCGGCTTATCCCCATCAAACTCGCCGGTGCGCTCCTTCATGATCAATTCATTTACCACACTATCGGCCAACGGCGCTGGGGTAGAGCGATCCATGTTTTCACCCAAAAAATTTATGAGCCCCGGTGTTCTGAGTAGTTCATTGATACATGACAACTGGGTGCGAATAAACACATACCCGGGAAATAATGGGACCACTTTCCTGATCGTCTTTTTGGTTCGACGATCTTTACGCACTGTTTTCGTACGTAACGCGATAGTCATCACGCCAGCAGACATAAGGCGCCGCTCTACGCGAAAATCCGAGCCTCCCAATACTCGTGCTATGTACCACTGCGCTGTCATGTCCCTTTATATCACATGCCCGGGCGATGCGTCAAGATGGGTCATGTTTACTGACCTGCATTTATCATGGCCTCTTTTAGCTCCATCAACGTCTCGGTGCTAAGTTTGGAAAAGTCCACAGACGGAGGCAACAACGCCATACCGTCTTTTCCAGTCTGCTCCGTGCGGGTCACATACCCGCGTTCCTTACCCACAGTTTGCAATAGGAACCTGCCCGCCGTAGCGTCGCCAATCAGGGCACACTGGAACTGCATCTCTTCAACGTCGTCCAACTGGGCATCACGAAGATCGGCCATGCACATCTGTACTTCCGGCATTCTATCGATCCAATCACGAAGCTTCATGCGGCGAATACCCAAAAGAGACGCAGATTTGGCGATGTTGCCGTTAGTGATCACCAAGGCATTGATGGCCTCCTCGTCCACCAGTCCTCCCACCATGGTCTTAGTCTTACAGGCATTAAAATCATAGGGTCGATCAGCATCGCGTGCCGCTAGCGCTGCATCGAATATATCGAAGATAGCCTGATCCATACCCATAAAAAGCACACGCACTAGGCGTGTGTCAAGATCGCCATATTTGACACATCTTCCGGGGCCACGAGGAGAGCCACGGAGACGCGTGCATCGTCTCGGGGCCACACATAGCCGCCCACGACGCCCCGGCGACGGGGACCCCATCCCGTGGGCGCGACGACATATGGACCAAAGACACCGGGATGCCCGGGTGACGGACACCCGGGCACGGATATAGTATATTGACAAGATACCCCGGCCCATGTTTTAAATGCGATACAAACAACGGAGCGAGACAATGAAAACGATCACCTTTAATCCCGAGAACTGGAAAGACCAAGAAGCCAAAGCACGCATCGATGGTAACATCGTATATATTAACGACGAAAAACTGGAACTGGTGCAGCAGCCCATCATTTTCAGCGAAATCAACAACGCCAAGTATGACTACCATTCCTACGCTGTCATGTGGGAGGGACAAAAACTTTGCACCATTAGCCGCTTTGGGGCCGATTTCGATGACGATCGTGGCCCTTGGGAAACCTGCGACGCTGCCGTGTATAGGCAGCACGATAACCCGCACGTCCTCGCGGCTATCATGGCCTGTAATTTGATCTAATAAAACATATTGACACGGGGGTTTCCCCCGTGTTTTAATTCTAACACGGGCAATAACGCCCATAACTAAAGGAGCGAAACAATGACTATCCATCACACAATCATCAAGAACGCAGAAAAATTCGGCATCATCATGAGCGAAGTCGACACTGACAACGGCACTGTTGCCAAGGCGCACTGGGCCGAATACAATCAGACCTTCGTGCACCCGGACCCCAAGAAGGCCCGCGACGCCGCCATCCTGCAGCAGACTTTCACCCGCGAATACCCCAACCTGCAGCTAGTTAACGGCTCCGGCAACAATTGGCCCTTCCACGTCGTCGCAGCCGATGACGTCGCTGAAATCCTCGTGGAAGACGCCGACGTTTCCGACAAAGCTGCTGTTTTGGCCGACGCGCTGGAGCGCTGCGAGGAATTGGGTATTGATCCCGAGGCCGGTTACGAAGAACCCGAGGACACTGGCCAAATCGTCCCGTCCAAATACCGCACCGAGTATGCTGAGGCTGGCCACCCCGATGACTGCGGCGATTTCCTCGCTGAATATAGCCGTGGTCTGGCGCTCGAAGAATTCATCGCGATGTGCGCCGAAAATGGCGTGGTCCCAACGGCCAAACTGAACAAGGCGATGGACATCCAGACGCGCGGCTGGCAAGGCCGGGTCCGCATGAGCATGGGTTTGATGCTACGCAAGGCCATCGAAATGAATGGCGAGTTTGTTCACCTCGGCAAGCCGGTAAAGATGCGCTAACACCACACCGACAACACGGCCAAGGGGCACTCTGAAAGGGGTGCCCCAAGTTGTATTCTGAGGGCATGTTAAGATAGGTCAGTATCTATGACATGTCCTGTCGTCCTGTCTGTCCCCCCTGTCCCGGGCATATCATCCGCACGCGGGACGCCCCGACCGGCTGGCTCAAGAGAGCACGTCCCCTCCTCCTACCTCTCTTTATAGATAGGACAGATAGGACGACAGGACAGATATAGCCAGAGCCCTCGTCTCGTCGGGCTCGTTAGCGCTAACGGACTGTCCTATCCCCCGTCCTATCCCCTCTTGGAGCACTCCTCCGGAGACGGGTCGGGGCACATTGGAGCGGCCATGTTACCTCCTTGTGTCCCTGTGCAACATGCCCCAAAGCCTTAACTCAGATAGGCCGGGATGGGTCATAGGCCATGTCGACAGGACAGGAGACAGGACAGCCAGACCCCCCGGGGTGTCAACTGAAGCCCCGTTGACATGCCTGCGCCCCCATGATACAGTGGTCGGGCTCTCGGGGGAGGTGCCTCGGGTGTAATTTTAGGGGCGACAATGGACGCTATCGATAAGGCACACGCGCGCGCGTCTTGGCAAATGGCCAACGCATTTACACCCCCGTTAAGTCTTCTGTATCTACACGACGGTAAGGCGCCTGAATGGGGTAATTATAAACGACCCGGGGTTGATAGGGCGGAGCATGCCAAGCGCATGAACGACTCCATTGACGTGGCCACAGAGACCGGCACCCTAAAGAAGTATTTTGGCGTGCTACTTGGCCCCGTGGTTTTGGATGTCGACGATGACTGCAAGTCGGGCATGGCTCCGTTGTTGCGCGCTGCCCTTTCTCACTATTTGCCCTACACCCCGTACACTTTCGGCCCCGAGGCACGCCCTGCCGCCCACCGTTTGTATCACGTAGGCGGCGACGACGCTGGCGAATTCGCGGCTTTGCGCCGAGCCCAGACCCGGGTTGCCCGTTTCCTTCCTGAGGCACTCGAAGGCGTTACAAATGTCGAGCCCAGATTTGGTGGGCACCTAGATGATGCTTTCCTTGTCCTGCCGCCTGCCGTACACAAAACAGATGGCCCCCGGCGCTGGGTGGATGCCGCAGCAGTGCTTTCTACGACCCCGCCTGTGGTGGAAGCCGCCGAGGTATCCAAGTCGATCAAGTTGGCTATTTCCGCAGCCATTCTCGCGGCTGTCTGGCCTTCCAATAACCGCAACAAAGCAGCAATGGCCCTAGCTGGGGCGCTGTATCGCGTCGCCCTAACTGCCAACTCCACCGGTATCGATGGCTTGGTTCTATTAGATGACAAGGACTCGATTGGCGATTTCGTGGAGTACGTGGCCGAATTGGCCGGGGACGACGAATGGCGCACACGCAAAAAAGAAGCGTCCTACACCTTCAATAAACTGGATAAAAATGCGCCGGTTTCCGGGGTGGCCACGCTTGCCGAGTTGACTGGGGAGAGCAACTTAATACAAGCGGTAGTAGGCCACATGCTTTCTACAAACGAGGCCGCAATTAAAATAGATGAGTTCATGGCCGAGTTTGCTTTCAAGACGCACGGGGACACTGTGGCGGTGCTGCCCCGCGCCGGGGAGCACCGGTTTGATTTTCAGTCACGCCAGAATTTCCGGGGGAGCAACTCGCGGAGAAGGGTGGAACTCCCGGGGGCAGAAAAGCCCGTCGAGCTTTCCTTAATCGCCATGAATTCCAAGCGCGCGGCGGAATTCGTAGACGTGACTTTCGACCCAAGTACGCCTGCGCGTTTCGTTAATTACCCTGTGCCCAACGAGATAACAGGGCGCACCGGGCAACACCTGAACACCTTCACCGGGAAGGCAATCGAGCCTTACGTCAAACCAGATGGTTCGTATTGCGCCGAGGAAGACGTGCAGGAATATGCCGATTATGTGCGGGAAATTGTGTGCAACGGCCACGAGGACCGGTTTAGGTGGCTGACTCACTGGATGGCCAACTTGTTGCAACACCCGGACCAGAAGCCCGGAACTATGGTAGTGCTGATCGGTAAGCAGGGTTCAGGGAAATCGCTGTTTTTCGAACTGGTCCGCAGGATTATTGGGCCAGCTCACGCTGTGATTTTGGATCGATCGGATGACGTGACGGGGAAGTTCAACGCGCGAATGGCTTATAGGACGTTTGTTATTTGCGAAGAGGCTATTAGCTCTAACCAAAAACATGCAGCACAGATTATTAAGAGCGTGGCGACGAGTCCAACGTTCGGGATTGAGCACAAGGGGCGCGACAAATTTGATGTGCCCAACCACGCGCGCCTCGTATTCATTTCTAACCACGACAACGCCACCGTGATCGAAAACGCAGTTGACGACCGGCGCCATATGGTGATGCAGATTAACGATAAGTATGCCTATGACGCATTGAGCCCTATTGAGCAGGCTCGAGCATGTCAAGACTATTGGTACAATTTGACTAGGGTGTTTGGGTTCACTTCGATTGGTCGCATCGGGGACACCACGTATCTTTCTAAAATCCACAGTTATTTTATGGGCATCAAGTATGACATGGCCCTAATATCCAAGCCGATTATGACCGAAGAAAAGGAACGTATGGCGCAATACTCCGTCGACGAGGTTGGGCAGTGGCTTATTACGATGCTCCACCGAAGAAGGCTAATCGACGAAAGCGGCCATCCGGGCGCTTGGAACCCATGGTTTACGTGGGACAACGACCCAACCGATGAGTTTATGCCCGCTTGGCCGAAGCATGTTTATTTAGAAACCCTGCACGAAAGTTATATGCGGGACCGGCGCGGGACGAAACGGGGCTACGAAACCGGACTTTCCAAACAGATGTTATACGCCGAACTGCGCAATCGGGGACTGTTGATGCCCGGGGAAAATCAACGAAGGCGCGTGGCAGACGAAAATGGCATCACGTCGCGACAGTATTTCCACCAAGGGCTGGACCCCAAAAAAGTTTACGACTATGTGAAGCGTCGGTATGGGGAGACTGTAATCAAAGACATTGAGCCCGATTTTTATCTGGATAACGACGAAGATGATGAGCGCCATGGACCAACAGAATATTGAGCGCCTGTATAAGGAACACTGGGAAAAGGCCAAAACACTAGGGTGCCCGTTGGTGGCCTATTCGGACCAGTGGTACGCTGGGGAAACGGGCGTGAACATGGTGTTTTTGCCGGGGTGGCATTTTCAGGGGTTTAAACACCCCGAATTTGATGGGGCGGAGCCCACAAAATTTTCCTCGGACCTTAGCGAATACCCCAAGCCCGAGTGGTTTAAGTATGTCGCCAAAATGGCCCTATACACAGACTTTTCGATGGGGGCTGGGGTGCCTATTACTTATGCCGATTTCTTATCACTGTTGCGGGCGAATGAAGACACCATGCACGAAGTGAGCAGGGTAATGTATTGGCCTACTGCGCGACGAAATGTGTATATGAAACGCCGTAGGGCGTGTGTGAGACTCGGTAAAAACCGTCATAACTGCGGAAGTCTACTTGACCTTGTTTGTTGACCATGGTAGAGTGTGGGACATGTGGAACATACATCAACCGAATGAAGGGATAAACAATGAACGAAACTACGGTTACTGGTAAAGGCACCGTGTCGATCAAAATGGGCGAGCTAGCGAGTGCTGGTGACTGGATTAACCGGCTCATGGCCGAATATTGCGTCATCGAACTCGAACCTGCTGTCGAGGCTGTTGAGGCCGTGCCGGAAAAAAGGGATGCCGACGGCAATGTGACGCAAGAGGCCGTACCAGCCGTGCGCGGGCGCGCTGCTAAGACCGGCGTCGACGCCGATGCCGTCCGAGAGTTTGCCGCGATGAATAATTTGGAACTTAAGACCGAATACCCCAACGTGGGCGGTCTGCGAATGGCCGCGTCGAACAAACTGCGGGCTTTCGCCCGCAAGGCTGGTGGCCTGCATGTACCGGGTGCTGGCTGGACCGACGCCCCCGATGATTTCGTGGTTAATGATAAGTTGTCCCTCAATCGGGACGGCACCAAGATCAAGGCGACCAAACCCGAAAAAGAGGTCGCTTAGTAAGGCTTAGGACCCCAGAGGCCCTAAGCCAAAAGCCCCGCGCGCGACATCGCTCCGTTTGCGCGCGGGGCCGAAACGGAGCACACGGAGCTGGAGCAATAACATGTCAAAGACGGAGCGTGTCGCAAACGCTGCCACTTATTTGGATAAGGTGGCGGATGAACTTCAAAAGGAAGCAGATTGGGCTAAGACCAAGGGCGTGGTACCCCTGCTGGCCTTTTATGTCAGACTAAAAGAGGGGTACGACGCGCTGGACGCGTCGAGGAAACGCATCTATGCGCTGTTGGACCTGCTCAACAAGGTGATGGTTCCCGAGGCCCTTGAGTCCACCGGGTTAGATAAAGTCCATGTCCCCGAGTTGGCCCGGAGTTTTTATATCCTACCGCGTTACAGCGCGTCGCTCTTGGATAAAGAGGCTGGTTTCGACTGGCTCCGCGAGGTGGGACTGGGTGACCTGATCACTGAAACCGTTAACGCCGGGACGCTCGCGGCGGCAGTGAAAAATCTAGTCCTTGAGCATGGAATTGACCCGCCCGAAGATGTTGTAAAGTTTTCCACGTATAACACCACGGGCATGAGCAGTTATACGCCTAAATAAACTCGTTGATGTAGCAAGTAGGGTCTGTACGGCCATTGGAACCTAAACCTAAGGAACGAAAAATGAGCAAAGAAGTAGCAACAGTCAAAGACGAGAGCCAGTTGCCCGATTACCTCCGGAACATGGAAGGACCGGCACGAGATGACAGTAACTTTGGCGCCGACGACGTTGTGTTGCCGCAGGTCAAGCTGCTGCAGGGCACCAGCGACCAAATTGGCGTGTTTGATGGTGCCAAGCCCGGCGAGTTTTGGTTCACCGGCTTGGATGTGGGGCTCGGCCCGGAGGTAGATTTTATCGTCGTTAGTCGTAAGCGTAAGTATTTGTTGGCTGCGCCTATGGACGACGGGCAAGGTATTTTGGCTCGCGCCGACGACGCTACGACTTGGGACCGTGTTGGCTCGTGGGATGTTAAAGTGGACAAGAAAACCACCGTGACGTGGGAAATCAGAGACCTCGACGTAAAGAAGTCCGGCCTGACCGAGTGGGGCACTTATGACCCGACAGACGACCAGTCACCGCCTGCGGCCACTCTGTTTTATGAGTACCTCATCGTGTTGCCGAGCCACCCGGACTTTGGGCCGATGGTAATGTCGCTAGCCAGATCGGCCATCAAGCACGCTAAGAAGATGCTGAATTCGAAGATCAGTCTGCATCTTTCCAACGGGCGCCCGATGCAAGCGATCAAATTCCGCATGAAAACGGCCACGGAGCAGAATGAGTCCGGGCAGGACTACTATGTACCGCAGTTTTACAGTGCCGGATTCGCCAATGAGAGCCAATACAAGTGGGCGCTTGCGCTGGGCAAGGAATTGTCCGACTACAAGGTGCAGGACGAGGGGCAAATTGATGAGCCGGTAGCCGACGGGGATGACGGCGCGTATTGACCACGACAGTCGGGGGACAGCGTGCGTCGTCCCCCGACGACAAGGAGCGAAAAAT
>Ga0099850_1000852_pt1 | contig 14263 bp, 16 predicted proteins | sample CB_VirMetaG_5_FD_79182 | JGI IMG/M metagenome (GOLD analysis project Ga0099850, IMG submission 79182) | Freshwater to marine saline gradient viral communities from Chesapeake Bay - CB_1508_1D Viral MetaG | ecosystem: Environmental > Aquatic > Marine > Coastal | place: USA: Chesapeake Bay... | reverse complement strand
TTTGTATTGCAGGTATAACCTTTTCGGGATAGTTACACGTGAGGATAAACCTTGTTCTATCAGCAAATGTCTCCATCATATTACGGAGTGCGGCTTGAGATTCGGGAGTCAGGTAATCTGCCTCGTCCAATACTACTACTTTCCATTTACTGAACCCAACGGTTGATGCGAAGTTTTTAATCTTATTTCTGATAATATCAATACCTCTTTCATCAGATGCGTTGATATAAATGTCATCACAATCGAGGTTATTCACAAGGATTTTAGCCATCGTGGTTTTACCCGTTCCAGCCTTTCCGTGAAACAACAGATGTGGTATTTCTCCTTTTTCTATAAACGAACCAAATCGTTGTTTGACAGCATCACTACCTACATACTCATCGAGTGATTTTGGTCTGAACTTTTCTATCCACAGATTTATACTCATCGTCCAACTTCTCCTAAATATTTTTCTCTTACGTAATCCCAAGTTGTTCCAATAGCATCTACGTAAAATAAGTGTTCGGGTTTAATTCTATCTTGTTCGAGTAGCTTTTCGTATCTACTTATCGCTTTTCGTTTCCACCAATCATTGATGTAATCCAATCCATCAGTAAACTTCTTCTTCATTACTAACTCATCTTCTTTGATTTCTGAACGAAGAAACTCATTTCCATTATCATACATCATAGCGAGATAAACTCCACGCTTGAACCCGTGATGATAATCAGTTAGTTTTATACCACACTCTCTAAATATCTTAGCGAGTATCTTTTGTTTAATACCACTAACCGGCCCACTAGCACCCTCACCAGTTCCCATATTAGCACCATTTCGGATTCTTTCATTGGTGATTTCTTTTTCATACCATTCAGGTCGTTCTTTTTTCAGCCATTGATGCCAAGGGTCGTAGAACTCATCATCGGGTTTAACGGCTATCTTACCAGCAGATTCACCTAACGTCTTAAAGTGAGGTAATCCATTATACTGTGAATGGATTCCGTATAAGGATGTAGTTCCAACAGCCACTAAGGTCTGTCCATACTTTTCTTTCCAATGCTCTCGTATAACAGGAGCAGTTGTCATCATAGCCACCAACTTACCACCCAAGAAATTATATCCAAGTGGTTGTGTTGATACAATCGTTGATGCGATACTTGTATGATTCAGTTTACCTTCCTTAAACTTATCATCCTTAGTCCATCCAATATAATTATCCCTCACACCGAGAGATGTAACATCAGATGCCATTGATATTTGTCCAAGTAACTTACCTGTTTTTCTATCTTTCACATATGCTTTCACATTGCGACCGGGGTTAGGTGTCCAACTCATTGTGTGAATCATCAACCTAGCCCAAGCCCAACGTGTTGATTCTTTGGAATCCTCAACAATCTCCACATAAGGTTCTAACGCCTCAATCTCTTTGATAGTTAGTTCTTTATTGTAGATGTCGGTTGGTTTCCATTGAGTATCATACAAACCAGCTATATTTGATTTGTTTTCAATGATGGATTTATCTTGAAGTTCAATCCACTTTTTATATAGTGTTTGTTCTTCTGCACTCATAGAACTTAGATAGTTCATATTATCTATGAGTTTTTTCTTTTCACCCTCGAAATTAAATTCAGGTTTAGCTGGTTCTGTATCCCAAAACATATTAGATATTATTTAGTTTCTACAAGATAGTATGTTGATTCATAATCACCTTCCGAAAACTGCACGTGTGCTAATCCATCAGATGATATTTTAAGTGTTGAGTTGTTAGAGCCTTTATTCACCAAGAGAATTGATTTTAGATACTCCGATGAAAACGAAATAGGCTGAACATCTGCATCACACTTTGCATCAACATTCATAGAAATTCTGTTCGTATTGATTGTAGAATAACCCAACACGATTGATGGTTTCCCACCTTTACTCATAAAAGTAAATGTATCAGAATCTGATAATGCTCCTTTGGATTTAATGAACTTACTCACAAACTCATCGTTCAATGAAATCTCAATGTTGAATTCAGGTAGTTGTTTCAAGTCAGGAACGGGTGGAATTACTGACTGTGCTGCTAACATATAATTCACAACAGTTCCTTTATCAGAGAAAGATAAGAAACCAGTTCCTTCTTCTATCTCGATACTTTCATCTAATACGCTCAATAAACTTTTAAGTTGAGATGTCGTGTAAATACCAAACTCTCCTTGTGGGAAATTGGTGTTGTTCACTTTAACCTCACCTAAAAGAGTTTTATCATCAGAAATCATACGAACTGAAAGTGTATTACCTTCTGATTTAATCATAACAGATTCAATACTACCAGCCAAGTTATAGCGGTTTATTAAACCTTCAAGTTTTATTTTTTCCATTGTTTACTTTTTCGTTTTTATTTACAAGTTAATAATAATACCAATGAGTGTCAATTAAAAGCTGAAAAACTGATTTGCTTTTAGATTCACATTCTCAAACGTTTCCCAATTAAGAGCTTCATAAAAATCAAGTATCTTGTTTCTCAATAACCTATCAAACATTTTATCATAGTCAACATATTTTGATATGAAATCAATAACCTCATCAGGGTCATCACTTCCTTTGAGTGCGATAATATCTAAGTTTAGTGGATTCTGTTTTAGATAAACCCATACAATCTTAGAACCATCTGTGATTGGTTGTATCTTATCTTCCAATCCTTTTTCCTTTAAGAAGTTGTTATAGTAAATAGCCGATTTAACGTGGGCAGGTGTTCCCTTTTTTACATCACTTAATCCACCCGTTACTGAATACTTCTTTATACCTTTCACACCTGTTGGTTTACCTACTTCTATGAACTCTCGTTGAGCTAAACTATCCTTAAACTCAATTATCTTTTTATCTACTACATCCTTTTCCACACCATTGAGTAGGTCATCTAAAATCTCGTTCATAAAGTTCTTAAAGGCTTTTGGAAAGTCCGACCTAACCACATCCAATCCTTTGGCATTTACCTCGTTTATGGTTACACCATTCTCCCAAATGATTTTCTGAACGTATCGTTTCTTTGCCAACCAAATACCCCTACGAGCGATGTTCTCTTGTTTAATCTCGAACCGATGGTCATTGTAGATGTTGAACATCTTCTTAGCCATCACGTTGTAACTTTGATTGATGAATCCCTGAACCTCGTGTGCTACATCTGAAATCATAGAACACATAAGTTCTTCATCGTTCACATCTATATCGGGGTTCTCGTGTTTGATGATTGGTAATGCGGATAGGAATGTGGAATCTGTATCGGTGTATATAACCCAATCATCATTCTTTTTTAATCGTTTGTTGTAATAGTAGTTTGCCATATCACTACTAAACTTAATAACTTCCTGTCCCGTGGCTGTAACTGCCAAGGCATTATCAAGGTCATACCATCTCCAACCACGTAATCCAAGACAACCATACATACTGTTAAGAAGAACCTTTTGGATTACCTGTCGTTTCTTATAATACTCATACTGTTCATCATCACCTTCATTACCATACTTCTTCATCAGGTTTTTTGATTCGATACGTTGGTCAAACCAAGTTCTAAGTATGGCTGGAATAATACCTTCTTTATCAGTGCTATATAGAATACCGTTTGTAGATAGTGTGTATTTTGTATCTTCCAACAGTTTCTTAAATCCATCTATATCAAAATCATAGGAACCATCACCAAGAAACTCAACTTTAACAACATCGAGTTTACCTGAATTGTATTCCTTAAAATCCCAATTTAGAACTCTACCCACTTTGGTTTCGGGTGAAATGTTTAGACTCATAATGATAGATGGATACATAGAAGTCAAATCCAAATCGAAGATGTAATCATAACGACCGGGCGTTGGTTCCTTTACAAACGCACCCATAAACTTAGATTCTTCACCACTCAATGTTGGTTTATCATCAGCCACCCTGTTTCCGTTTCTTCGTAAATAACAGAGGATAGAACCTTCCAAATACTTACTTGATTGGTAAATGTTTTCATATGGAACGTGACCTACCGAAGTAATACCAACTGCTTGTTCTATGAACTTTAATTTCTTCTCGAACGCCACGATTAGTTTCACATCAACCAAGTTGTATTCGATGAACTTTTCTATATCGTTTTTCTTTAATTGGTCAAGGGTTCCTTCGTAATGAATCTTACCTTGACCTAACTCAAACTCACCTACAACATCTAATCTGTATGATGATAGTTGGGTGAATGTAAAGTTCTTATAGATTGGTAGATAGTCCAAACAATTTACACCAGCGATAAAGTATCTTTCTTTCCGTTCGTTCCATTCTACAACACCAATCGGTGATAGATTATTAGCGAACGTATTTCCCATAACACGTTTAGCTCTATTGTAAAGATAAGGTATATCAAAGAAATCGATATTCCAGCCCGTAACAATAGTTGGTGAACATTCTCTCCATTTAGTAAAGAACTTATCTAATAGTTCTTCTTCTGTATCACATCGGAATAGTTTGTAATCATCGGTTACTCTATTCTTTACTTCGTTAAATTCATCGAGAATATACACACCATACTCATCGGTGGTTTCATCGTAATAAGCGATAGATGTTATTGGGTTATTACCTTCCTTTGGGTCAGGGAGTTGACCTTCCATACTAACCTCAATATCGAAGTAGAATCTGTTTTGCCATTTGGCAGGTTCATCGGTATGTGAGTATAATTCTACAAGTAACTTTGTATCGGGTGGGACATCACTCTCGTATCGTGTTGGATTGTCAGCGTAGTATGATGTTTTCTTACATCGGTTTCCATCTAATGATGTGTAATCTCCATATGAATCGGGAACAAATGCCGTTTTGTTCCACTCGAAGTTTTGATAGCCTTTTTCATCATCCCAAAGGTGAACGGAGTATTTATTAAAACCGATAGTTTTGAGGTAAACTGCTTGATACATTTATAATTGTTTTGGAAAAGTAGAGCGGAGGGTTGGAACTGCCCCAACATCTTTACATTGGTAATGTAACGTGTTTCTCTTAACACTTCCCCCGCAAATCATTTACTTACTTCTATACCAGCCAATTTAGGTAATTTAATTGTAGAAACCAAATAGTTAAATATTTCCTGCACCAATTCAGTTGGAACGTAAGCCGCGTAAACATCATCGGGCTGAAATGCTGAATAACCTATTTTGTTAAAAATCTTATGTGTAACCACAACCATATCATAACGTGGGTCTTTCTTCTCGATAGTCATTTCCCACGAATCGTAGAAGTATGGGTCAGTAGAGTTAATCAACGGTGAACACAAATCATTCTCACTAGCGTATAGGTGTAGTATGTAATCACCTATCTCTATTGGCTCAAACGGAGATACAGCCTCAAACTCATCATCAAACGCAAACTCTTCTTCATCAACGCCTTCCATTAGAGTAATATACTCTCTAAAATCAGTCATAGAGTTCTCCGAATTGTTGTGTTTATTATAACTATTGTTCATTATTAAAAAGTATAAAAAAAATGGGTGAGAATCAAATCTCACCCATCAACCCCTAATCAAAAAATCTTAAACATAATAGGTTAAAAGTGATTCTTCTTTTAGCTTACCCCAACTTTTTTTATCTATCTTAATTCCTAATTCTAAAGCCAAATCATATCCATTATCCCAAGCGTTTACCTCATTCATAAACTGATACATATTGTATTTTTTTGGTTGTTCCGTATCATCTATTCTTTTGTAATGATTTGGACCGAATTGAGTATCATCTTGAAGAACGTGTCCGGCTTCGTGAAGAAGTGCGTATAAACCGTTCTTTTCGAGATTGTGATTATGATGGATAAAAATTCGTCTAAGTCCCATACCTAAGTAAGCGGTAGTTCCACCAAGCTTCACATCTACATCACAATTATCTTTTAGGTAATCAACTACTTTTTGGAAATTTTTTGGAAACGATTTCATATAAGTAAGGGGTTTATTATTAGTATCTCTTATCACAAAGACAATATAGTAAATTAAATTATATATGTCAAGCCCTAATATCCATAATCAAATCTATCTTTTGCGTTCTGATTACTTTCTTTTACGGGTTCTTCCCAAAGAATCTCCATCCCATTTTCAGTATCAGCCAAATAGATATAACCACTTAACCAAAACTTTTTACTGAAAAACTGTTTAACTGTCATTGGAACTATGTTAAAAGAACCACGTCTAATTCGTTCGATAATCTTTTCACTTCCATTCAGTATTTCAGGATTTTGTTCTATCCGACCTCCTCTCAAAAAATCACGAACCTCGTAGTTTCTGTAATCATCTAACCACATTGATTTGTGCATTTCAACAATGAGAGGAATGTCGGTGAATTCTGCTAAGTTTCTAAAACTCATTTCGATTACTGATTGATTGTTTCGTATTGAATTCTAGCTCTTTCAGCGGTCTTAGGAGTCATATATCGGATTACATCTTCCCAATCTCTACCTTCCATAGCTTCATTCAGTGCCCACTCTACCGTATCAAATCGTGGTTGGTTCTCAACGAACACATACTTAACACCAGCTTTTAGAGTAGTTCCTTTATCAGAAACAGCCCCTGAATTTTCATAACACTCGTAGATGTCATACATACCGTTGAAACTTCCGTATTCCCACAAGTGAGCGAAACTGTTCACATCTTCGTATATTTCTTGTGAAACGGATTGACCGGTTGGGGTAGAAAGGTAAACTCTCAACGAATTACCCATACTGAATGAATCACTTGTTACTCTACATACCACGTGTGGATAATTCTTTTTAACATACTGTTTTACCAACTGCCCAGCAGCTGCGTGTGAAATATACAAAACGGGATTTTCGGAAGTTCCACCGAAACCGTTTGAGTAAATTGATTTAGAGTTTAACTTAAAAACTTCGTTGTTGATTTTAACATTTATATTTGCCATAATAGTAAGGGATTAGGTTAATGGGTTTCTTATTACGCCTATATAATAGGGAATTATTTTATTATTGTCAAGTCTTTTTTTCTAAAACATTGAATATTCGGGTTGAAGTATCATTCTTACTTGTTCTCTGTCAATGGAATCAAATTCAACGGGAATATCTGATGGAGTATTGAGAAATTCTTGAACAGCTTCTTTGATTTCTTCGAGGGTAGCGATGGGATAAATACCTGTTTCGTTGTTGTAAAAATCATTACAGTAATTAACAAATCGTTCTACCTCTTCTTCATAGGTTTGAGGTTGTTTCATCATAAATTCTTGTAACATTTCTTCGGTAATCATAGTAGTAAGGGTTTTGTTAGTGAGGTTTCCTATCACATAGACAATATAAAAAAAGGCTTAACATATGTCAAGCCTTTTCTAAAAAATAATGAAGTTTTTTTTATCCTACTACTTCAACAATACGTGATTCACGTGATTGTTTAACAGTAAAATCAGCGTTTGGTGCTACTTCATTTAAATGTTTAGTTACAGTTGCTTCACTTTCAGTAACTGATAAAGCATTAACCAAGATAATTTCTTTTCGTTTTTTCTCTTTACCATTACCTAATTCTTCAAGAAATTCAACCGTAACTTCGTAGTATTTAACCATAATTCTAATGTTTAATTATTTGTTTTCTTCTACTGATGCTTTACGGTATTCTGTAACCAATTTCTTTAGTTCACCTACCGCTTTTCTAGCACGTTGTTGAGATGCTTTGGTTGTTCCATTGTGTTCTTCCTCAAAGGTTTCCCATAGTTCTCTCATCTGCTCGAATAGTTCTTGTGCGTTTGCCATTGTTGTTTATGTTTTAGTTTATGTTTTAGTTTAAGTTTATCCAAAATCGTTGGAAACAGTTGGTTTCTTTTTATACGATTCGTATTTTTGTTTTAGTTGTTGTTTTTCAAGTGTTTCTTGTTGTTCTTCTACTTTCTTATTATCAACCTGTGTTTCGTAAATATGGAACTTTCCAATGTTAGTATCCATAGATGCGCTAAAAGTCATACCATCCGGTCCAAATCTATTCTTAATAATATGAACTCTCGCCTTATTATTCAATTTATCGATGTCTTTCCTAATCACACTCATAATGAAATCAGCCGTCATTACCTTTTTGTATGAATCAGCGATTCCCGATGCTCCAATAACATCACTTGATAATGAATCTCGGTTTGTTTGAGTTGCTGTCCAAATAGGAATACCTAACTTACCTGATATACCACGTAGTTCTTCATAGATATTACCCATATCATCATAACTGTTTCCCGTAGATTTCTTACCACTGTCCAACAAATCTGCGTAATCCAATACAATCAAATCAACAGGTTTAATCTGTATTACCTTTTCTATGAATGCTTCCAGCCCGTGAGTAGATACTGAACGAGTAGGGAATTGTCTAATATCTAAATTACCTCTTACTGCTTTCAGTTTTTCTTTAAGGATTGAACTATCTTCTTGTAATACAGAAAACGGTTTACCTGTTAGTATAGTATCATATCTTCTAGCCACGTAATCATCACTCAATTCCAGCGTAATATGTAAAACATTATGCCCGTGCATTACAGCGTTATATCCTATTTGACATAATACCCAAGTTTTACCAATACCACTTGGGGCTGCTACAACACCGATTTCACCCGAACCCAATCCACCAGCCGTAATATCATCTATAACTTTCATATAAACGGGTGATGCTTTTCTCACATTAGTCAAACGAGCTTCTACGTGTTCTGTCCAATTGTGACCAATCTCTTTACTCATTCCAGCTTTGAGTGCGTTGTCTACTAATACCTTGATTTCATCATACTCTCCTCGTTTGAGTAAATCCGTAGATGCGAGAATAGCTTTCTTTAACTTTTGGTTCTTACAAAAGTTCTCAAATTGGTCTTTTACAAAATCTACATCATCAAGTTTATCTGTGGTATAGATTTCTTTTATAGTTTTCTTTACACTTTCTTGGAATGAGGGTGATTGAACTGATTTAACACTAAGTGCTAAAACATCCATTGTAATACATTTCTTGTATTCGGTGTAATAGGTTATTACTTGCTCCACCACCCATTGGTGTTCTTCCCTCTCAAAGTAACTTGATTCTACAATATCAAAAATGTCTTGTAAAAACTTTACATCGTGAATGAGGGAATATATAACTTTTATCTGAAATGATTTACCAAATTCTGATAGTTTATCTATGTATGCAACCATTAGCCTCTAACGTTTAAGAATGTCTTGGAAACCCAATCGGGGAAGTTCTGAAATGCGTGGGATAATCCATCTTTACTGAATTTAAGTAATAGCCCCATCTTATTCAATTTTTTGGGTTCTTCGTTCATATAGGCTTGTATTCTCAATTTAGCGTTAGTGTTAAAGTCCAACAGATGTAAATTCATCAATTGGTTGTTTCTTTCTACTTTATCAAACTCATCTATTAGCCGCTGATATAGGGTATATTTTTCTACATTAGCTTCAGCGTATTCTTTTATTTCATCTAATGTATATTTCTTTTCTTCGGTTAAAAAGGGAAACATCTTAGCCAATCTCTTTACACCAAATCCGTTTACACCATCTATATTATCTGATTTATCTCCTTCCAAAATTCTGTTGATGGTAATGTTATGTGGGTGAATGTTATATTCTTCTATAACCTCATCTATACCATACATTTTCTTTTTAGTTGGTGCCCACACTTGTGTGTTGTGATTCACTAATTGTAAGAAGTCTTTATCTGAACTCATAATTACAGTATCAACATCCTGCAAATACGTTAAACAGATGTAAGCGATTATATCATCAGCTTCTAAATTATCAACTGCTATTACTTTGATAGGTAAGTAATCTAAATAAGAAGAAAACGTTATGAGTTGTTTTTTCATATTTGCTTCTGTTTCTTCCCACGAATCGAACTCAAACTGCCGATTCATTCGTAAGGTCATCTTTCTATCTTTCTTATAGTTTGGAAAGATTTTCTTACGTTTAGATGAACCTCCTTTACCATCAAATACAACAATCACCTTCGTAGCTCCCGTATCTCGTATAACGGAACCCAAAGAACGAAGTGAACCTACCAACCCACCGACCGGTTCACCATTGTTGTCGGTCACTGGGTTGGTTGCGTAGGTTCTAAAGAAGAGATTTAATCCATCAACTACAAGGACTTTATCCTTCATCGTCTGTTTCTATTTCGGTATTATCGTAATCTAATTCATTACTACGATACCTCATTATTGTTTCTCTACAGATTTGCTGATACATATTCTCACGGATTTTTGGATTACTCTCTAAGAAATCTGCGAAATCCTTTGCTTGGAATTTATGCTCATCGTTAATTTCACCAGTCTCAAAATCAACATCAGTGTATGTATACCAAGCTCCTGATTGTTTAACTAAGTTGTTCGCTTTCATAGTTTTCAACCAAGAGGAGTAATCATCAATACCTCTATCAAAATAGATATCGAAATCTGCTTCTCGTTGTGGAGGTCCTAATCGGTTCTTGATTACCAATGCTCTAGTCTGAACACCAATAACACTATCACCAGCAGAGGACTTCTTCTTTATTTTACCGATTGATTTCAACCGTAATCTTACAGATGCGTGGAATTGTAGTGCTTTACCACCACTCGTTGTATATTTGTCTCCAAACATAACACCAAGTTTTTCACGTAATTGGTTGGTGAATACTAAACATATTCTCTCTCTACCAATCATACCTGTAATCTTTCTCATTGATTTACTCATAATGAGAGCTTTTGCGGTTGCGTATCCATCTTTACCATATTCACTATCCATTTCAAGTTCCGTAGATGCGGCTGCCACCGAATCCACTACAATAGTAACTAATCTATCTTTTTCATTACTACGAACTTTCTCAATGATTACATCAATGGTCTCGAAGATACGTTCAACGGTATCAACTGAAATGTAAAGTAACTTTTCTACATCTACCCCGATTGCTCGTAAGTATTCTTGTGATACAGAGTTTTCAGTATCAATGTAAACAGCCACTCCACCTTTCTTTTGTGTGTTAGCTAAAAGGTGAGCCGATACAAGTGATTTACCACTTTGTTCCAAACCAGTGATTTCAGTAATCCTACCAACAGGAACCCCACCGTGGGGTATGTTGGAGATTGCCAAATCCATAATGGATGAACCAGTAGAAACCCACTCCTTAATATTTGAGGGTGAATCTTCCGCCACCCCCAAATTATAAGCTATCGTTTCGCCTTTATATTTCTTGTTTATGCCATCCGCAAGGATGTCAATCAAGTCATCTCTCATAATGACCTCTTAGATTATGAATTAAACAAATCATCAAAAGCTGATTCTACTTCTGATGTTGCTGCTACCACAGGTTCTTGTTTCTTTGGTTGTTCTTGTGTTTCCTGAACAGCTTCGGTTGTTGATTCTTCGGCTGATTCAGTAGAAGTTTCACCATTGAGGTAAGAGTTTAATGCTTGCTCCAATTCGGAATAAGCTTGTGGTGTATATAACTCCGTAATAGGTGTTTGTTCTTGAATGAGTTCTTTTAGTTTAGAAACATCATCCAATGCTTTGGTCTGATTTGGTTTTACACGGATAGTTGTTTTTGGATAGCCCTGCTCGGGTTTCTCAAATTCAATCACAATATCACGTCCTGTTTCAGGGTGTGTAATATCACCGTAATCAGGGTCAGCAATGTAACCTAATAGTTGTTCATATACTTGTTTACCGAATCCCCAGTATTTGATTCCTTCACCTTCTTCACCACGAACTAATACAGGAACATAGGTTCTCATTTTTGGCTCAAACTTTTTAGATTGAATATAAGAATCTCTGTCCCCTGATTTTCTTAGGTTCATAGCGAACTCATAAATTGGGTCATTATCACCAAATGACATTGGAGAAACAAAGTTCTTACCAGCGAAGTCATAGTGGAAATAAAGTTCAATGAATGGATTTTCAGGTGTTTCCTTATACGGTAGGATTCTAACCGTTTGTGAACCAGGTGATGGTTTCCACAAAAGGTTTTGTCGTGTGTTTTTGTTCTGTAACTTATCAAGTTTTGCCTTGATGGCGGATATATCTAATGACATATAGGTATCCTCACTTATTAATTGTTAATTGTTATTTTGTAATTACTAATATACTAATAAATATCTATGGAATCAAATTTCCCTAACGGAATCCAATTTTGTAGGTATTTGTCGTAAACCGTAATCATCCGTTAATAATATGGAATTTCTGTATTGATTCCAATTTATATCGAAAGAGTGGTCATACACTCCAACCTCATCAAGTATAGCTTGATTAACTGCGTTGATTGTGTATATCGTATTAGTTTCTTTTTTTCTGTGAACTGATATGGTTCTACTTGGAGTTTCTTCGTAATTATCTTTGACTACATTATACGTTAGATAAGCTTCCTTTGGGTTTTTCTTATTTACCAATACAAATAGTCTATTGTCGCTTAGTGTGTAAACCGATTTAATATTTTCTATCACATCATCAATGTAATCATAACCTGTAAATGTCAATAATAGTTGAGTTTTCATTTATTTTCCTAACAAATAACTTATAGGGAAATCACCACCGCCACTAACATTTACGCTCTGCACCTGTACCCCTATAAATCCACAAATAGCTTCAAACATTTTTGACCCTAATGTTTTTATTTTATTTAAAACTTTTTTGATTCTTTCCATAATAGAATCATACACACGTTTTAATTTCAATTTAATTTCACCTGAAACATTCTTTATACGGCCAATCAAATTAGAAAACATTTTAAATTCATTTAACTGTTCATTGTTCTCTAGCATCAAATATTTTAAGCCCGATTTGTTTAACTCTTCTGTTACAATTTGTTTAAATGATGGTAACTTATGTTCACTTGTAATCGCTCGGAAACTACTAAATGGATTGCTACCCGCAGTTTTAAATCCTACAATAAATTTAGTTTTACTTGCGAGCGGTTTCGCATCACTGTATGTTTTCATAGGTAAGTATTTTGTAACTTTTCCCGATGGGTCAAACTCTATTAAAGTATCTGCTACTGCTTTTTTATCTGAAAACTTTGAGTATCCAGTGGCGGCCTCAAAACAAAAAATAGTCTTAAATGTATCTCCAGCGAAAATACCACTTTGTAATCTTTTTGTTAAATCTCTATGATTTAATTCCATTTCTTCATACTGTTTAATTATATCTTTTTCTGTAGAAGTAAGTTTGTCTTGGTCTTTTTTCATAAGATTATTTTTTATATGAGTAATCGTACCATCATAATATAATTTACCCATCTGCTTTTCCAAGTCATCAATAAATTTTATCAATTCATCAGGTACTTTATCACCCATTGTTCTCATCACGGCCTCAAAAGTAGATAATGTTTCCTCCATACTACCACTCGCTAATTGTGAACCTCCTTTTTTCTTCAAGGATATACGAGATGAATTACCAATAATATCAGTTTTAGGTGTATTATTTTTTCCTCGCCAATTCGATGATAATGAAGCAGTTGATGCTCCAAGTTTTGATAGTGAACTATCATTAATAATTCTTTTAAATGAATCTGCTACTTTCTTTGCGAAATTACCATACTTTGCCCAAAACTTTTCAGCACGTTCCCACTCTGACCCTTCAAATTTATTATTATAAGCGACGACAATCAATGATTCCCAATCTTCACCAGATGGAGTTAATCCCTCGCTTTTTAATTCATTAAAATAGGCGGAATATGAACCTAAACCACCCGATAATGTAACTTTTCTACCATCACTCGCTTGTAATGTTTTCACATACTCATCATTATCCGACATTTTTTTATCAACTTTACTCTCTGTATCTACAATCGTAAATGTTTCTCCCATCCCAAAACCCATTCTGTCGAGAAAAGACTCACCGCCTTTATAGTAAAATGTAGTACCTACAATATTTTCAGGCTTCATTATACGAGCTTCAGTAATATATCCTAAGTCACTTAACCAATCTCTATAATTCATATGCTAATTTTATTATAACTATAAATATAATTACACCACCTTTTTATACGAATTAGGTAAGTGCAATACTTTATGGACATTCTCATCCGATTTCATACGTTCATACTTCTTTAACATATTGTCCACTATCTCGTGTCTGTGGTTTTCTTGTAGCTTTATTCTTCCAACTAAATCATCTTCTTCCATATTGTTTAAGAAATACATACCACTATCTTTTGGTTTACGTAGGTCAATCTGATTTAGGTCGCCACAAATAACCATCTTAGAGTGAATACCTATTCTACTAATCACCATCATCGTTTGTTCCATCGTTAAGTTCTGTGCTTCATCTACAATCACAAACGAATTGGTAAAGGTTCTACCTCTCATATAGGTTAAAG
>Ga0099850_1000850_pt1 | contig 14269 bp, 12 predicted proteins | sample CB_VirMetaG_5_FD_79182 | JGI IMG/M metagenome (GOLD analysis project Ga0099850, IMG submission 79182) | Freshwater to marine saline gradient viral communities from Chesapeake Bay - CB_1508_1D Viral MetaG | ecosystem: Environmental > Aquatic > Marine > Coastal | place: USA: Chesapeake Bay... | reverse complement strand
TTATGAAGCTAACCGGCTGGTCATTCACCGTAGGCGCAGACATCTTTATAAGCGGTACGGCAGGAGGTGTTACAGCTACAGCCCCATCTGCTTCTGGCGACACGGTTCAGAAGGTTGGCGTGGCAGTAGCCTCAGACACAGTCTACTTCAACTTCAACACCACGGAGTTAGTCCTTGCCTGATATTTCTACTGTTAACGGTGTTGCTATTACAGATATAGACAGCATTGCTGGTGTTGCGCTTGCTACTGGTCAAACGGTTGACGGTCAGACTGCCACAATATCCCCTGCTGCTGGCGAAGCTACATTCACGACAGTAACCACACATAGTTGGACTTGTCCTGCTGGGGTTACCTCTATTTCTGTCGTGTTGGTGGGCGGAGGCTCAGGAGGCGATAACTTCTTTGGGCAAGGCGGCTCAGGTGGTGGATTAGCATATCGAAACAATATTGCGGTTACTCCGGGAAGTACATATTCGGTAACTGTTGGTGGTGGCGGTGCGGGAAGAGTTGGCACTGGTAGCACTTCAACTGGTGGAGGCGCAGGGGGGAATAGTTCCATAACTATTTCTGGGGTAACTACAACGGCTACTGGGGCTAGTGCTGGTAATTCTTATATTTCTGGACAAGCCTCTAATCAAGGTGGACCTTCTGGGACATATGATGGCGGTGGTTCTGGTGGTGTAGGTCGTGTTTATGGTAGTAGCCCCGGAGGAAGCTGGACTTATGCGGCAGCTTCTGGAGGAGGTGCTGGTGGTTATACAGGCAATGGAGGAAACGGTGGTGGTAGCGGAACTGGTTCTGGAGGAGGCGGATATACTACTCCAACTGCTGGTTCTGGAGGAGGCGGTGGTGGCGGAGGCTTAGTAGGTACGAGTACAGGGATTACTTTTAGAACAGCCGCTGCCGGTGGTGGAGTAGGCTTATTAGGAGAGGGCAGTAATGGTTCTGCGGGTAATACAGATATTACATCTAATACTGGTGCTCTTAGTGGTACTGGAGGAGGTGGTGGTTCCGGTGGTAGTGACGGTGGAAATGCTGTAGCATACAGCAGTGGAGGAGCAAAGGCTCCTACTGGTGGAAACTACGGGGGTGGAGGTGCGAGTAACCATGACAGTGGTAACTACGACGGTGGAGATGGAGGGCAAGGAGCTGTCCGTATAGTTTGGCCCGGAAGTTCTCGTCAGTTTCCATCTACGGACGTAAGCACGGACTACAACAACACTACCTACTAGAGAAGGGTTAGTCTTAGGAAAAATCTACTATAAACTAACTTTATCAAGTATAATAGTATAAAGGAGCTTAACGAATTGGCATATATTGGAGCCGAACCACTAGTAGGAAATTACAGTAAACTCGATGATATTTCCAGCGGTTTTAATGGAAGTACTACTGACTTTACGCTTCAAGTAGGAAGTGTTAATGTAACTCCCCCCCAAGAAACTACAATGATTATATCTGTTGGTGGTCTTATACAGGAGCCAGTAACAGCATATACGGTATCCGGTAGTACTATATCTTTTACCTCTGCTCCAGCTGCCGGTGCAGGTTTCTTTGGGGTTTTGTTAGGCGATAGCCTGAGTATAGGAATCCCTTCAGATGGAACAGTTACAGCAGCTAAATTCGCTGCATCTCTTTTAGTAACTGAAGCGGAAGGAATTTCATCAAACGATAACGACGCAACTATTCCTACATCAGCCGCTGTAAAAGATTATGTGGATACAGCAGTAGCTACAGAAGACACTCTTGCAGAATTAAACGATACTACAATTACTACTCCAGCGGATGCGGACCTACTAATTTACGATACCGGTACTTCAATGTGGCGGAATCAGGCGGTCAGTGGAGATATCACGATAGATGATACTGGTGCTGTAACAGCCGCAGCTACACAAAATACCATTACTTCTATTCCCAACTTGGCTACCGTAGGGACGATTGGTACAGGTACTTGGAATGGTACGGCAGTAGCTGATGCGTATGTAGCGAATGATCTCACCATTAACGGTGGAAGTGTAGATAACTCCATTATTGGTGGGAGCACCCCCGCCGCAGGTACATTTACGACACTAACTATTAGTGGTACCACGAACATCACAGAAGTTATTGAAGATGGTACTGTTTCAGCTACCGCTGCAACAGGAACAATTAACTATGATCTTCTAACTCAATCAGTTCTTTACTATACATCGGATGCTTCAGCAAACTGGACTGTAAATATTAGAGGAGATGGCAGTACTACACTAGATAGTTTATTAGATGTTGGCGATTCTGCGTCTTTTGTTTTTATGGTTACTCAAGGTGTTACTCCTTATTATCCTACGGCTTTTCAAGTAGACGGTTCTAGTGTTACACCTAAGTGGCAGGGTGGCTCAGCCCCCTCTGCAGGAAATGCATCCAGTATAGATGTGTATGCATACACTGTTATAAAAACAGCAGCTACGCCTACGTATACAGTATTAGGGGCGCAAACACAATTTGCATAAGGATTAGATAGTATGACTCCATTATTAAGTACTAGAGGGGCAGCTTCACTAACATCTTTTGGGTTTACTGCAGGAGGTAAATTATACCTAGAGGCTGTAGGCGGTACAGAAACAACTGATGGTGATTATAAAATTCATAAATTTACAAGTAGTTCAACTTTTGAAGTTACTTCCTTAGGATCAGATTCAACTTGGGGAAGTTACGTTGATTACTTGGTTATTGCTGGTGGAGGCGGGACTGTAAAAAACCTTGGAAATACTGTACTAATTTCTGGTGCAGGAGGAGCGGGTGGTTACAGAACTTCGTATGGAACATCTGGAGGAGGTTCAGCGGCTGAATCTAAACTACAAGTAGCTCTCCAAACGTACACTATTACTGTTGGTGCTGGTGGAGCAGGGGGTAATACTAACATCTCTTATACTGGAGTAGATTCTAGTTTTTCTAACATAATTAGTTCAGGGGGAGGTAAAGGTAATACCGGAGCTGGCGGAAATGGCGGCGCAGGAGCTGGAGGTTCATCCAATAATATCAGTACTAGTCGTGATCCGGGTTTAGGAACAGCAGGACAAGGGTACAGGGGTGGATATGGGGGTAATCCCAACCTTACTGCTAATCTACATTATTATGGAGGTGGTGGTGGTGGGGGTGCGTCTAGTATCGGGGTTAATGGAACCACGACTGCCGGTGCAGGAGGTAGAGGGTATTACTCAGACATAATTAGTGCAGGTACTAATGTGGGTTATGCTGGTGGCGGCAGCGCAGGTGCAATTAATTATTATGTAAATCCTTCCACCAATCATACAAATAATGGTGGGTATCCTTATGGCGGAGGTCATGGGGGTTTTATGGATTCTAATTTTGGAAATAATCTAGAATACCGTGATCGTGGCGAAAATGGGCACGTAAATACCGGAGGCGGTGGTGGCGGAGCGGGATTTCCTATTAATGGAAATACTGGATACGGAGCTAATGGAGGAAGTGGAATAGTTGTTATAAGGTATAAATATAAATAATGGCACATTTTGCAGAATTAAATGATGAAAATATTGTATTGCGAGTTATCGTAATTGCTGATAATGATTGTGAAGATCTTGATGGGACTGAATCGGAAGCAGTAGGAATTGCTTTTTGTAAATTTTTATACGGTGATGATACTAATTGGGTTCAAACTAGTTATTCCTCAAGGATGCGGGGACAATATGCTGGAATTGGCGATACATATGATTCAGTAAAGGATATTTTTATTTCACCTAAACCATTTCCATCATGGATATGGAATGATGTGGATAACACATGGACTGCTCCCATACCAATGCCTTTAGACCAAGGATTTTCCTCAGAAATAGAGAATTTATATATAGCTTATTCTTGGAATGAAGAAACTCAACAATGGGACCGATTTGAACACACCCTACAAATTATAACTTAATGCCTTAGATATTGTAGTATAATAATAGTACAGGAGGTTTTAATGCCACGTACTTTTGATTCAAAACAAACATCAGTTACTATGACTATTCCAGAGTCAGATATCTTTGAGATTACCGATATCACCATTAGTAATCAGTCTCAGAGTATATATATTCATTGGAGATCTTTAAATTCACAGGAAGAAGGTAATCCTGTAGAAGTTACCCGTAACGTGATTCAGCTAAGTAATACTGAATTTACGGATATCGGTAATACCGTTACATTAGATGGAGAAACTATTTACGCAGCAATAAAACGAATCTGCTACGCCACTTTAGAAGCTAAGGGTATATTCCCTTCCGGAGGAACAGACTCGTAGGAATAACAGTATAATAAGTTTAGATTAGGAGCTAATAATGCCTGAAATTGATGTTGAAAAAGATTTAGAAGCAGTAACGACTAAAATTGCAGAGCTTGTAAAAGAAGTGCAGGAGTTAGATGCCAAAAGGCAGAACTTGGTACAGCAAGCGCAAAATTTAAATGGGGTAGCTATGTATTTACGGGGTAAGCAGCCCTCAACAGAGGTACCACCGCCATCAACTGACGAGGAGTAATAATGGCGACATCAGCCAGTCAATCCTTTACCAAAGTATTTGATTACGATGGTAGCTCTTATAACGACAGAACAAAGGAGGCCCGCACTCGTGCGGGTACTTCTTTTACTGTTTTAGGGACTACTTCAAGCTATCTTTACTTAGGCTATTCTGAAAAGTTTGATATGGCGTTATTTGACATTGATACAGCGGGTAGTTTGGGGGACTTAACATGGGAATATTCCGCTGGAAGTAGCTCATGGACGGATTTTACACCCACATATGACCGCATAGATGTAGATGGTAACCCATACAAGTTTGATAAAGATGGAGCGGAGATCTTTCCGGATAATCTACTAAGTTCATGGGCTACAGACACGGTAAACTCTGTGGCAAGTCTTTACTGGATTAGAGTATCTTCCGCATCGTCTGTAACAACGGCTCCTACGGTTAAATCAATCGAAATGCGAGCTAGAGCCGTATATTGCACAACGGCAGATATCTTTAATTTCATGCAGTTAGGTAATGTTCTTAATACTTATAATGCTTCTACCGGCGTAACTACTCCCGGCACAGACTTTACTTCATCTACGGTCCCTAGTAAAGATACAGTAGAGAAATACATTCAATCAGCACAAGCTGAAGTTGATTATCGGACTAGAAAATCGTGGCGACCTAACATAGTAATCAACGAAGAGCATCACTTTAACCTGTTTGGATTTAAATTAGACCGAATTGGAGCTAGAAAAATTCTTTCTCTGAGTGTATGGGATGGTTCTTCTTATGAAGCAAAGAATGCTGGACGTAATAATGACTATTTCCTTGTTCCAGACACAGGAATGGTACATTTTTCAAGATTTTTCTACCTTCCAGCCCGATTTGCTTCACTTAATTCGCCTACAGCACGCTTTGGAGGCGGAGAGTTTATAACTCCAGTTAGAATTGACTACATTTACGGTGCCGATGTCAACCAAGATGCTCGTGAAGGGGCAATGGTTACCGAAGTAACTAAAAAATTAGTCGCAATTGAGATTTTACGTAACTCAGACTTTGGTGAGATGGCTGTTAGTGGGGCTGATAGAGTAGCTACAGCACAAAAAATAGATCAATATCGTAGAGAAGTCGATGATACGTTGGAATCTCTGCGTGCATTTGAGGTATTCTAATGGCTGAACCAGTAGCTGTAGCTGATTTACTTGATGAACTGCGAACGCAGTGGGACTCAGGTAATGTTGCGGAACCCCGAATCATAGAAATTAATAATAATCGTACCGGTACGCAAAGTATTCGGATTGATTTAAATCAAGGGGATTATGTTTTAGGGCGTGCTGGAAACCCCGCCTTTAGTGAAGAACCTATAGGTAACTGGAAATATGGTAATCGAATATACAACGTAGAATTAGAAGTTTATACAAGGCACAGTAGATTAAACCTGTATAATGTTTTACGAGAGATACGAAAAATTTGTCATGCTAGAATTCATTCTATGACTAATTTTCAAAGAGTTCAATATATTTCTTTTACCGAACAATCTCAAGAACAAGCAAATGTATGGTTAGCAGTAGTTCAGCTTGTATTGGTTAATAATGCTGTGTTATTAGAAACCACATAACTTAGTATAATATACTAACTAGCTAGTTTATTCAGGGAGAATTAAATGGCAACTTATAGGTCCGATCGTTCACAAGTTACTTTCGCTGCGGAAGCCGCTCAGGGTGGATATCCAGAGCCTATATATGGTATAACCGGAACAGGAAGTGCCATCCTGAGTTCAGCAGCCGCTGCGGGGTCTAAAAAAATCACAGTTAGTTCTACTTCGGGCTTAATACAAGGTGATTTTATCCTTATTGGAACTCAGACCCCCACAGCCGCTAATGCAGCTACACAAGAAATTCGTAGAATTGATTTTATAAGTGGTTCAGATCTCTACGTAGATCGACCTACTGCTTTTTACCATGCAGCCTCTGCCGAAGTTGTAGAAGTAACAGCGTTACCATCCGACTACGCTAGTGCTTCAGGTGTTTTTCCCGCAGTTACATGGCTTCCCGGTGTATACGACACGGTTACTCTCCCTGAACCAACTAGTGCAGTTGAGCCTACATACTTCCTAGGTACTAACTCTAACCGAAACTTTACTCATGCATATCGTGGGTCTCAGTCATACGATGGTTCTTTGTCAGCGATAACACTTCTAAATGGATGGCCTTTAAGATTCCCTATTGGTAAGGTTACTACTATTCAGTCTTCGGCTGTTGAAAGCGGCCTAAGCACAACAATAGCTACGGCCTCTAATAAAGGAGATACTGTAATTGAAGTTTCAGCCACCACAAGTGCCGCAGCAGGAGACCTTGTATATATAGGAAACAGTGCTACTCAATCCAGTGCCACAAATGCTGAAATTAGACAAATTGTTAAGGTCGATGCTGTAAATAGTCTACTGTATTTAAATTACCCTCTAAATCTCGCACATGCTAGCTCAGAGACAGTTAAAGAAATAACACACACACAAGGAACAACTTTATATACTCATACTATTTCAGAAACATCTGATTTAGACACTATTAGTCTATCTGCCTTATTTAAAGATTCTTCTGATACTGATGGGAACGCTTTAATTAGACGTTATTATGGTGGAATGGTTTCATCAGCCAGCCTTACAGCAGAAGAAGGAGGCTTAGTGCAGTTTAGTTGGGATTCTATTCCGTTTATGGGAATGGTTCACAATATTAAAAATGCATGGGATTCGACCAGTAACTCGCAAATTACAGGTATTCCCGGATATCATTTAACTAGTGATCCCGGTACTAACGCTTCTTTGGATTATGTGGGTGTTCCTTTGGTAGATGCAGATGGTGGAGATTATGCTACTGCTGCAGACTCTACTGAAAATGCAGGATTTCCTACAACGGAACCTTATTACTTCTCGCAGGGTATAATAACCATGTTTGGAGCTACAATTGCTAGGGTTAGAGATTTTTCTCTATCTATTGATAACGCTGTTGAGCCACGATATTACATTGAGCAGCGGGGAGATACCCGACGGCGGGGACCTTCAGAATTACACGAACAGCGACGTACCTACACTATGGCAGCGACGCTTGTTCCAGACTCTATAGATGTAGATGGAACATATAGTGCTGATTCAGCCAATGCCATATTTGCAGAATATCTGCTACAGGGAGACTACGGAAGTTTTGGGTCAAACCAAGGAATTAAAGGTTTTGGTATTGAGCTTCAGTTTAGCCGAAGCGTCAATGATTACATTAAGCTAACAGTAGCTGGTTCTACCTCGCAGGGTTCTCCTAATGCTGTGTTAACAGCCGCTCCCGTCCAAATTGATGGAAATAACCCACTGCAGTTATCAGCAGAGATCTTAATTAAGAGCATTTCAATGGAAGTTAAGGATTATCAACCATTCTATCCATAAGGAGGATATATGGCTACAGTAAAGTCTAAGCCTAGCGTAAGTAATTTTGATATAAAAAAATACCAAGTTAACGATCAGTTAGAAACTAAAATAGTTGAAATTGGGGAAGACTCGTTTGATGTACAAATTAAACCACTTTCTTGGTTTAAAAGAAATCAGTTAGTTTCTAAATGTATGAAAATAGGCTTAAACGGAGAGTCTTCGTTTGATGGAGCTTTATATGTAAGAGAAGTATTAAAAGAGATTGTGGTTTCCGCTCCATGGGGTAAAACTACAGATGCTTTTTTAATTTCAATTAATACGGAATTAGGAGAAGCCCTAGAAAAATTAGTGGCTGAGCCTCTAGATAACGGGATACAGTCCGATGAAACAAAAAAAGAATCGAACGATATTTAAAAGGATTTAAAGTATCGGATGCTGAACAAATAACCTTTGAATTTTATTTGACTTTGAGGACATTATTAAACCTAGGTTTTTCATACACTGAAATACAAGACTTATCTTCATATGATATTTCTATGATACTCCTCATAGATATAGCTTATAGAGAACGAGAGGCGGAATTAAAAAATGCCAACAGGTGAAACAACATTCAGGTTTATTATGGAAAACGCTATTAAGGGTGGCGGTAGCGGTGGCGGTAGCGGTGGCGGTGGCAAGGACAAATCCGAACCTAATCCTCAACCTCCTGAAAAAGCGCAAGCGGGCGGCTTTAAGTCTGCTTTGAAGTCTTTAGGTATAAATGTCACGCTTGCTAACTTACTAAGGCAATCGCAGGTTTTTACCGGCCTTTTAAATAGCATGTTTCAGGTGATAGGTGCAGTTCTTGACGTTGCCTTAGCTCCACTATTACCATTCCTTGGTAAATTTTTAAAGAATGCCTTCCCTACATTATTAGCCATTGCTGAAAGAATAGGCAACTTCCTAAGTGGTGAATTATCTAAACTTGAAGAGATGGGAATCGGTGGATATATAGCGGATCTTTTTGGTCGTGTTGCTCGGACGCTACTGAACGGTGTTGTGGAAGTTATTAAATTTAGTTTACTTGGCGGCTTTGGAGATTTATTGATTAAATTTATTGATCTGTTTTTTCCGGGTTTCGCAGAAGACCTTCAAGAGGGCTTCGATACATTTAGAGAGACACTTTCAGGCATATTTAGTGGTTTCCTTGATCTGCTAGAAAAAATTCCCGGAGTAGGAAAAATTATTAAGAATTTGAGAGAACCTGAGAAAGAGGGTGAAGAGACTGGAGCCAATAAAGCGGGAGTTGGTGGTTTTCTTAAAGGAATTACTAAACTAGTCACTGAAAATAAAGTAGCTAGGGGATTGGGCAAAGTTGCAGGCGTGGCAGGTAAATTGATACCCGGTGTAGCACTTGCTAATGTGGCAACTAAGTTAGGTGCAGGTGCTATTAAAAGGATTGCTGCACCTCTAGGAGCGGCTTTGGATCTTAAAGAAGTCTATGATGTATATAAAACACACGGTTTAGGTAAAGCAGCTCAGTTAGGAGCCATTAAAGCTGCATCTTATGGTGCAGGAACTCTGGCGGCTGCTGGTTTAACAGCCGCAACAGGAGGTGTTGGAATTGTTGGTTCAACATTAGCTTTTAGTGGAGCTTCAATGGGTACGGAATACCTCCTAAGAAAAGCGTTAGGTTTTGATAAAAGCTTAACAATCAATGTTGCTATGGATGGTACAACAGAAAATACAGTAAAAGTAGCACAAGATCAGATGAACGCTACAGTAAATGCAAACCACCGAAACGATTCAAGTATATACACTGGAGCATCATAAATGGCTTATATGGTCTTATTAACAAATGGAGATAGTATAGATACTCCAGTTAACTATGCTCTTAAAGTAGATAGTTTAAATATTTCATATTCAAAAACTCCTATTCAGGTTCCGCTTCCAGAGTCCTCCCCGTTATTGCTAGACTTAGGTATGTATCGACCTAATGTAACAATCGGTGGATTAGTAGATAACAGTACTTCTTATGGGGATACTGTAACTTTATCTACATCAAACGAAGTACGAGGCACAAGTACGACAGCAACAGACTTAGGTTTTAATGGCACCTATACAATCCCAAGCAAGAATGAACTAGAGGATTTTATTACAGATGAAGTATATAATGAAGTAGATAAAGATGTAAGCTTAATTATCGTTGATCCAAACGGCGTAGATTTTAATTACTATAAGGTAATTATTCAATCAGCTAGTTTTATGATGGCTCCAACAACTGAAAATAGATATACTTATAATTTAACCTTTGCTGCTGGTAAAAGGAACACATAGTTAATGGCGAAGATTTTTAAAACAGAAGTTCAAGTTTGGAATGGCTCAGAATGGACTCCCGTATACAGAGCAGCTAATAATCAAAATGCACTTCTTAACCTATCTATAAAAGATAAGTTAGGTTCCCCTGTAATGGCTAGGTTTTCATTAATAAACCGTCCTGCTACGACGGGGGCTAAACGAGGATATGTAGAATCTACTTATGGTGCATACCTAGAAGAATTTGATAGAATTAGATTAGTAGATACTAAATCTAAAGCTATTATTTTCTATGGTCGAGTATATCGACAAGAAACTAAACAAGATTCGCAGTATGGCTCATTACTACACATTACAGCATTTGACGCATTACAAGAATTAGCTGAAAATAACCTTCAAGGAGACGCTGCTAATCTATCATCTGAGACACGAGTATCGGATGCTATTGCAAAACTTATAAACAATTTTACTTATAATACGGGTAGTGGGTCGGGTATTATTAGTGGTAATATATCTGTTTCAGATACTCAAAAATTTAATACCTCAGCTTCACAGACAGCAGAATACCCCAATTTTTCTGAGGGAAATGAAACAGCATTAGGAGCAATTTATAAGTTAGCAGCTAAAGATCCTCATAGCTCTAGTACCAGCAATTCAAATCCTGATAGTGATTTTGGATATAATTATTTTGTTGATTCAGGGTTTACTACTGCACTCAAGACAGCACCCCATTCCAGTAACAAACCCGCTTTTAATTACTTTAAAAGAGAAACTATTCCTGATTTAAGTCCAGATCTTTTTTATAATATTTCTTATAAAGGTACTGCTGCCGACGGAGACTCAACTAACTCCTACACAACAACAGTAAATACATTTTCGGAATTAAACTTCTCAAAGCAGTATACCGATATCGTAACTGATGCAGTTGTTACTTATAGTAAAACTGATGGGACAGCAGCCACAATACACGTACAGAAATTAAATGTTGTTGGTATTACTGGTAATGGCGCATCTAGTGATTTTGATTTTAGTAATTTATTTAATGACTCTGGGGTTCCTGTGAGTATTCAGCGGTCTCCTCGATTATTCATCAGAGAGAACACATCCCCGAATGATTACATTGCCATTGGATCTTTAATATATCTTGATAATCCAACAAATGGTAGTAGTGCAGTTGCATTAGTTACGCTAGAAGATCGGACTGCGGATAGTATCTTGTATAGTAACTTAATCGGAGCAGGGGGATACGACGGTTATTTATATGCATCTAAGAATCTTACACTTTCAAATGCAACTCTTCCTAGTGATCTAGACCGATTTAGAGTTGATTCTGCAAGCTCTAGTGTCACGGAAATAATAAGAGAAAAAGCATTTAATTACGATTCAGTTGAAGCACCAGATGATGTAAGAAGAGCTATTGCTGCTCACTTCACAAAGAAAACTGAAACTATTACGCCTATTAGAGCTTCAGTGGCTATAGCTGAATATCCTTTTGCTAGAATTACCGATGATCCGTCCAGTATTTCAACTAATACCTTAACAACAAATATAGATTTTGAAGCTAGGGGTGTTAGAAAGGGTATGGTGGTTAGGCAACTTAACTCAGCAGGTGCTGAGACCGGTAACTATGGATATATTTCTAATGTTACTAGTAGTACTATAACAGTTCAGTTGTATAACCCCACGAATAATACTCCCGTATCATGGAATTCTACAGATAAATTTGTAGTATATATTCCTATACGTCCCGGTTTTAAAACGTATGTAGAAAACGATTATGCTAATGTAGACGGTCCAGCCATTCTTCTTGATGTGGATTACTCTGAAGGAGTTGGTGTACAGACAGCGCAGCTTGGATTAGTTATAAATAACCTAGCGGCAATTTATGGCGATGCTCCAAATATGCCTACCGCGGGTTCGTCTAATTCACCCCTTCCAGACACCGCTATTATGCAAAGCATAGCTAAAGTTGATTGTGATTTTACAAATACTGGAGGTACTCAAGTTAACTGGGCTTCAGGTACCCTATATATAGGATCAGATGAATACACCATAGCTTCTGGTAATGCCTCAGGCTTAAGCACTACATTATGGAAAATTGTATATTGGTTACCTGCACAATCTGGCGGCAATGATAATGCTTTTTCGGTCGCTTCTTCTGTAGATACTGTTCCACCTAAAGCCGTTAAGATTGCTAAAGTTAAGGGGGGACCAACAGTTGCTCAATGGGAATTCTTAATTTCCTCTACAGATAATCCTCAGTATGATTTAGGTGATTCAAATGTTATTAAAGGAGTAGCAACAGGTTCATTATTCTCCGAAGGTAACAGACCGTTTACTACAAATCTAGAAATTAGACGGGCTTCAGCAAATACGGTTATATGGGATAATGGCACCGCTTCAACAGATGCGACATTAACATTCTCAAGCGGTGATGCCTTAACTATTCTAGATGGTACATCCGCTACTTTATCTGATGGTACTTATTACGTATATATTCAAAATGTCGATTTAGACATATCTTCAACTTATAGTTTAGTTTTTAGTCAACTTTACACGGATGCTATAGGCGACAATGTTATTCTATTAGCAGTGCTTGAAGTTGATTCCGCAGAACCCAGTAGTCCAGCTATTAATCAGTTTAATGCTAAGGTTCCAACTATTTCTGCTGTAAACATTGCGGCAGATTCGATTACAGCAGATAAACTAGAAGCATCTTTAGTATTAAGTACTACGGTAATTGCTGGTACTAGTGGCGGGGCACGAGTTGAGTTAGATGCTTCTGGCGCAAAAATTATACATGCTCCGGGGTCGCTGAGTGGAGAATTTGTTTTCGAAGATACTAGTAGTAATACACATGGCCTTATCAAAGCGGGAGAGTACACAGATTCGCAGTCCGGTAGCCCCACTACTAAAGATACGCTTTCTTTCTACGCTCCTAGTGCTGCCTCTGCTAGTTCAGGCGTAGGTTCCAACATAAATCAGGTTCTTATTATTGGGAAGGAGATCGGTGAAAGTCTAGATGCAGAGTTTATGGTTCTCGGAAGCGTTGAGCTAAAAGGACAGGGTGAACCTGACGATCCTCCAGACATTTTCTGGTCAGACAATTCCAATGTTTTACAAGGGTCTATACTTGTTAATGGGGGTGTTTTATATGTAAAGAATGGTTCAGGTACCGTAACATGGAGTTCTAGCGGTGGCGGATCATCTACATTTACTTATAATTTTGAGGCGGGAGGCACAATTAATGAAGGCGATTTAGTTTACATTAGTTCAGGAGGAGCAACTCCACAGATTCAAGCTGTTAGTACAGATGACCAAGCTGCTTTATCTATCGGTACTGCAGGAAATGCAGGAGCTGCAGGTTCTCCGGGAGATACAATTACAGTTAATTTGTTTGGTCCCGTTAGAACAGGTATAGCAGGATCAGCAGTAACAGCAGGAAATATTTTAAAACGAAGTGTTGTTAGTGCCGGTCGCTTACAACCTTATATTGTGACCTTACCTGATGCTTCATCCTCTACTACAAAGCGTTCCTCAGACAACGCCTATATGGAATTTGATGGCTCTACAGGTAATGTTCTTAGGACAGAAAGTTATACCGCTAGTGACACAGATTTATTTAGAAGTAACTCTACTTCCAGTAATTCTGTTTCTTCTACGGCCCACTCGCATAGCGGAACCGCTTCTGTATCTGCCAGCGGTGCGGCAGGACCGTTTGCTAGTGGTACCCATACGCATGGTTCAGGTAATATAACTACTAATATTGCTGCTTTTGGAGGTGCTACTAACAGTACTTCAGCGGCTAGCACTAACCATACGCATTTTGTTAATAATATAGGAACAAATACATTAGGACCCAACTCAAATGAAAACCTTATAGCAGCATCAGGTCATACTCATTCTGTTAACCTTAGTACCTCTGGTAATACAGATAGCCCCGGAACTAGTGGAACTAATGCTGCAAGTATAGGTCACACGCATAGTGTTAACGTATCTGCTAGTGCCACAGCTATTTCAAGTGTGTCTCTTCACACACATACGCATGATATGAGTCTTGCACATGAACATTATTTC
>Ga0099850_1000845_pt1 | contig 14281 bp, 20 predicted proteins | sample CB_VirMetaG_5_FD_79182 | JGI IMG/M metagenome (GOLD analysis project Ga0099850, IMG submission 79182) | Freshwater to marine saline gradient viral communities from Chesapeake Bay - CB_1508_1D Viral MetaG | ecosystem: Environmental > Aquatic > Marine > Coastal | place: USA: Chesapeake Bay... | reverse complement strand
TTTGAATATAGAAACCGTATAACAGTATGGAAAGAGCCTTTGAAAGTTCGTATGCGTACAATGGTTCAAAGTTTAATGCACAAATTTGTAGTTGAGGATATGACTAAATGTTTTACGGCTATGCCTGACTACGTTTTAATCTTCACGAAGAAAGGTGAAAACCAAGTGCCAGTAACACACCCAGAAGGATTAAAAAGATACTTTGGAGAAACACCTGTACTACCAAATATTTTGAACGCTTGGAACAATGCAAACAAAAGCAACTTAAACTCTAAACAACTTTGGGAACACTTAAATAAAGAGTACAAAAACCACAAAGACCCTAAGAGCAATAAACTAAGTCATTATATTTGGCAGCGTTACGCTAGTGCGGTTTGGGATGATATTAGAATAGATAATGTTTTACCGTTTAGAGATTCAAAAGAAGAAGATGACGAAAAGCACGTACACCCTTTACAACTTGATGTTATTGATAGATTGGTAGAAATGTACTCAAATGTAGGCGAAGTTGTTTTAACTCCGTTTATGGGTGTTGGTAGCGAAGTTTATAGCCCTGTTTCAATGGGTAGAAAAGCCATAGGAATAGAATTAAAAGATAGTTACTTTAAACAGGCTAAAATTAACTTAGAACACGCTCCTAGTAGGTTTAAAAATGAAGTAGAACAAATTAGTATTTTAGATCAAATATGAAACAATTAGTAATTAAGTGGGCAGAAGATAGAGGATTGATGAAGCCCGGAAACCATTATAAGCAAACTATTAAACTATCTGAGGAAGTAGGCGAACTTTCGGGAGCTATCTTAAAACAGAATGACGAAGAGGTAAAAGATGCTTTAGGAGATATTCAAGTAGTTTTAATTATCTTAGCCGATCAATTAGGTTATGACCTTGATGAATGTTTAGAAAGTGCTTACAACGTCATTAAAGATAGGACTGGTAAAAATGTAGCCGGAACTTTTGTAAAAGACAATTAGATTTATTAATTTTGTAGAGAGGTTTGCGGAGGCATCCCAGTAAAAAGGTTTACACAGTTCCTTTCCCTCTCTTCTTTTTTAACTGTGTAAAAAAACTGTAATAATATGGCAACAGATAAAAAGGGTTTTCTGCTATACGCAGATCAAAAAGAGTTATTCGAACAACTACCAAACGAAAAGGCAGGTGAGTTGATTAAACATATCTTTAGGTATGTTAATGATGAGAACCCAGAAACGGACGACATTATATTAAAACTTGCGTTCACGCCAATTAAACAACAGTTAAAGAGGGATTTAAAGAAGTTCGAAGATCGAGCAGATAGAAGCCGAGAGAACGGCAAAAAAGGCGGCAGACCAAAAACCCAAAAAACCCAACAGGTTAAATTAAAACCCAAAAAACCTGATAATGATAATGATAATGATAATGATATTAAAGATACTAACGTATCTAAAGCGTTCGAGAGTAAAAGTAAATTTTTAGAATGGTTTAACGGTGGTAAAAAACATTACACAGGTTCAGAGGGTAAAACAAAAGATTTGAAAGGAACAGACTTAAATAATTTTAACTACCTAAACAAAACATATTCACGTAAAGACTTTGCACACGCATTGAAATTAATGTCTTACTCAAAGTGGGTTCAAGAGAATGCAATGTTTACTCCTGCTCACTTCTTACGATCTGATAACTTCACTAAGTACCTAAACCAAGAACTTAAAGATGTAATGTCTCCTGACGAATGGTATCAATACCAACTTAAAAACATGAACAAATGATTTTACAAAAAGACTTCGGTTTAAAATATCTCGAGGACTTTCGCGAGGGTAAAATCAAAGAAGGTTTAGGAATAGGATTTCAGCCAATAGATAAACACCTGCGTTTTAAAAACGGTCAATACAATATCTTCATAGGTTTGGACAACGTAGGTAAAACAGATTTTATTCTTTGGTGGTTTGAAATGATTGCTTTGATGCACGACAAAAGATGTGTTCTTTGGTCTGGAGAAAATAGTCCGGAACAACAAAAGAGGAAACTAATGCAGATGTATTTAGGGCAGTCGATAAAAGATGTTGACTACAAATCAATGCAAAAAGCAAAGATGATTATTGAGCATCACTTTGACTGGGTGGACATAAAAGAAACATATTCACATCATGACCTTTTAGATATTTACGCAAATAGCGGAAGCGACATATTTTTAATTGACCCGTTCAATGGATTAAAACATGATCACAAGATACCACAATTTGAAAGGAATTATGAGTTCTCAAATGATGTAAGGAAGTTTTGCAATAAGGAGAATAAAACATTATATTTGAATGCTCACGTAATTAGCGAAGCAAGTAGAACGGTTTACCCAGTTAAACATCCTTTAGTTGGATATTCGAAGCCTCCTATTAAATCATTTATTGAAGGCGGACAACCTTTCGCAAATAGAGCTGATGATTTTTACATTATTCACCGTATCGTTAATCATCCTTCTTTGATGTACATTACACAATTGGAAGTAGTAAAAGTAAAGGACACAGAAACAGGAGGAACTCCAACAATGAAGGACGACCCCATTTGTTTTGAGTACAATTATGGAAACGGCTTTAAGTATAAGGATATGAATATTTGCGAACCTTCAACCTATTCTAATCCTTCAATTGATTTAATGGGTAAGGTAAGAATCAACAATCAACCGAAACAAGAAGCACCAAAAGAAGCAATGAAACCTAACTTACAATTTGAGCAACCTGCACCATTGATAAGAAATAATAAAGACGATGGGGATTTGTTTGAGTTTGAGGAAATATGGGATTAAAATAATAGACTATGAACATTAAAGAAGTGATAAACAACATTGACATAGTGTGTAAACCTATGGACAATAGAACAGACTTAACACCTGTTCAGCAACACGCAAAGGACACGCTACACGCATCACGTTTAACCATTGCTAAGTTGTCTCAGATCATAGAAGAGAAAGACGAACACCTAAGAATTAATTACGGTGCATACACTAAACAAGCCATTGACCTAAAGCGGGAACAAAAAAAAGTTATAGATTTGGAAAGTAGGATTAAAGTATTGATGCAGGATATTAAAGACCTAAAGCACCAGAACGAGGAATTTAAAAAGAATTTGAAGTTATGAGAACCTGCAAGAATTGTAAATCTAAATTCGAGCCGGTAAGGTCTAATCAAATAGTCTGTTCCCCTCTTTGTGCTTATGATTATTCAAAGAAACAAAAAGTTAAGCAATGGAACAAAGAGAAGAAGGAGAGGAAAGAGAAGTTAAAAACCCGTAGTGAACACCTAAACGAATTACAAGTCATATTCAACGCATTCATTCGAGAGAGGGATAAGAATCAACCTTGCATAAGTTGTGGTAAACCATTGAAAGGTAAATTTGATGCAGGACACTATAAAAGCGTTGGTAGTTATCCAGAGTTGAGATTTGACGAGAATAACGTACATGGTCAGTGTGTACATTGCAACCAACACAAAGGAGGTGCTATACACGAATACAGAAAGGGATTGATTGAAAGAGTAGGACTTCACGTTGTGGAATGGTTAGAGTTAAACCACGATCCTAAAAAGTACACCATTGAAGAGATTAAAGAACTAAAAGAAAGGTATAAACAAAAAACAAAAGAGTTATGAAAGTTTTACCAATAGACTACCAAGACACTAAAGAATGGCTTTTGTATAAACATTACGCAAAAAGAATGTGTAGTATAAAATATGCTTTTGGATTGTTTGTAGATGGTATGCTCAATGGGGTCGTTACTTTTGGAATGCCTCCAAGCAGTAATCTAGCAGAAAGTATTTGTGGCAAAGAATATAAAGATTATGTATTAGAGTTAAATCGGTTGGTCGTTAATGATGGTATGCCCAAAAATACTTTATCATTTTTTGTTTCAAACGCTATTAAAATGATACCAAACAATACTATAATAGTTTCTTTTGCTGATGCTAACATGAACCATAACGGTTATATTTATCAAGCTACTAACTTTATCTATACTGGCATTAGTTCAAACACATCAAAGCTAATAGACAAATTCGGTGAAGAGTTCCACTTTAGAAATATAGGTCATTATCAGAAAAATAACAAATTAAACGTAGCTTTAGTCAAAAGAAGATTAAACGAAGATTTGATAGACAAAAAAGAGATAGCAAATTATTTAAGAGAAAATAAAAAAGGGTATAAAAATACAGAGTTAGAAAAAGAATTGAATATACCAAAAACAACAATAGAGCATTGGTTTAGGCTTGATAATGGATTTAGTTTTCCAACAATAGAACATTGGTTAAAGCTAAAAGAAATTCTAAAATTTGATAATACACACGATGAAAAAATGATGTCTTTTGAGCTTGTGCCAGACAGTAATGAGATAATAGAAAAGTTGCAGTTAAAAAAGGTTGACATTAAGCCTAAACATAGATATTTATTTTTTAAAGGCTCTAAAACTTTTAAGAAAAAGTGTAAAAAGAATTTAAGGTTAGATGTTCTGGAATATCCAAAAGGAGAGAACAAAAGGTATAAATGCGAATACAACCCAAACATACAACTAAAAATACTATGAAGCTAAACTTATCCAACAGTCACGATATAAACAAGTTTAAAACCTATTCACAGACACTTTTAGATAAAGGTGCTAAGGTAGAGTTGAAAGAGGTTAAAAGTAAGCGGACGTTGAATCAAAACTCATATTTGTACGCGCTCTTTAGTCTTTGGTGCATAGAGTTTGGATATACTCTTCACGAGGGTAAGACACTTTTAAAGCGTGAATGCGGATTTATGACTTACGAAAAGAACGGACAGAAGTTTTTAAGGTCAACAGCCGACTTAGACACAAAAGAAATGACCGAGTTTATCGAATGGTTTAGAAATTACTCATCCAGTCAAGGGCTTTACCTATTAAGTTCAGAAGAGTATATTACTCACAGATTCGAGATAGATAAAGAAATAGACCGTTTCAAACCTTATTTATAAAAACATGGAAAAAGAAAAACTAAAAATTGAATTGATAGACTGGGAATATCGTTGTGGCGATGGATGTTGCACAAACTACGGAACAACCACAATAGTTAACAATGTAGAAATGCCATCAAACAATCAAGATACATCAACCATATTAAGAATTGTTTTAGAGCATTTAGGATATGAAGTGGAAATAGATCAAAGGTATGAGGATGAAGAAGAGGAATACGATGAAGATTTGGATTAACCTTATTTATAATCATTCTAAATTAACACCTAATGTCGGGCGTATTGTTTTAATAACTAAATTTGAACCATGCAAGTAACAATCAACATAAGCGGTGAGGAACTTTCGATAGAGGGTACTCACTACCAACAACACGAAACATACGACACTCCCGGATACAACGAATTTGAAATAAGTTCTGTTTACTATAAAGGGGTTAATGTAACCGACCTATTCGAAGCAATGGACTTGCTCGAAAGAATAGAGTTAGAATGCTTGGATAAGTTATGATTTTTAACGTATTGTATAAAATGCGTTGAGGAACGAAATGAATTTTATATGGTGTTATGCACCGTTAATTTTAAAAAAATAAGATATGAGTTGGAATCACAGAATATTAGCACACAAAGACGGAGATGAAATTTATTTTCAAATACACGAAGTTTACTATGATAAAGATGGTAAACCCGAAGGTTATACTGCAAATAGTGTAAGCGTAGGTGCTGAAAGTTTAGAGAGTATAAATTGGGTATTAGATAAAATGAAAGAGTGTGCTAATAAACCTATTCTTTTAGTAGATGGGTTTCCTAATGAGTATAATGGTGCATAACACCAAAGGAAATAATGTTTTAATATTGTTTCATAACTGTTAAAAATTGTATCTTTAAACATACAAAATCAACTAAAAATTGTATTATGAGAAATAAACTAATAAACTACCTATCGACCAACTACGGCAATTATCTTATGATCTTAGCAGTCTGCATAATCATTTTACTTGGGGCGTTGAGATAGAATTAAAATAATTTAGTTATATTTGCAATTATGAAGTACAAAATAATTCAAACGTCAATAGCTGTATTAGTAGGTCTAAGCATCTTAGCACTATCATATTTCGCACAACGTGAAGTAACAGCATTAGTTTTGTCAGTATTAATAATTAAGTTCATTGCAAACACTAAAAATGAAAGCTGACATAATATATTGGTGGTTATTTAACCCTTCAAAATACCAAAGGTATAGAAGTCTAATAAATGCTTTTTACTCAAAAGAAGAAGCGTATAAACGCATTTTAAGAGATAGATAATGAAAGAGAAAATAGATAACGACTATCAATACTTACCTATCAAAAGACGCAAGAAGTTCTACAAGTCTTTTGAACAAGTTAGAAAGAAGAAAAGAAACAAAGATCAAGCAGATGACTAATGGCTTCAAAGAATGAGAAAATATCTAAATCAATGGAGGGTAACTCTAACGCTGAAAAATGGACTTTAGAAGAGGCAATACTATTCTTTGATAAAGCAATAGAAAACGCATCTGACAAAGAAAGAGACGATAACGACTTTATAGGAGAGGTCGCTCAATCATTAGGTTATACTATTTGGACTTTCGATTATCTTACAAACAAATTTCCGGAACTTAAAAAGAAGTACGAAGAGGTAAAAAGGAATTGCGAGGCTAACTGTTTTGCAAACGGTAAAAAACAAAAGATAGCCCCATCAATGGCTATTATGAATCTCAAATCAAATCATGGATGGACAGATAGAGTGGATAACACCTCTAAAGACGAGAAGATACAAACTACACCAGTAATATCATTCTTTAAATCAGATGATGAATGAAATCAGGATTAACGATAAGTTCAAACCACTATTTAAGCAACCTAAAAATGTAAGATATTACATAGTCGTAGGGGGCAGAGGAAGTGGTAAGAGCTTTGGTCTTGGATTATTCGCAACTCTAAAAACTTACGAGCCTGATAACAGAATACTCTATACTAGATACACCCTAACGTCAGCGGGTATCTCTATTATCCCTGAATTTGTAGATAAGTTAGAACTGCTCAATAAAGAATCAGACTTTGACATTACCCGTCAAGAGATAACCAACAAGCAAACAGGGACAGACATCATTTTCAAAGGAATCAAAACAAGTTCCGGGAATCAAACGGCATCTTTAAAATCTATTCAAGGTATTACGGTTTGGATATTAGACGAAGCGGAAGAGTTAGTAGATGAAGAAATCTTTAACAAAATAGACCTTTCGATACGTTCTACCAAACAACAGAACATAGTTGTATTAGTTCTTAACCCTTCAAATAAGGAGCATTGGATTTATAAACGATTTTATGAGCGTAGAGACATTCCAGACGGGTTTAACGGCATTATAGACGACACTTGCTACATTCACACAACATACAAGGACAATATAAATAACCTTTCTGATTCATTTTTAAAAACAGTCAACTGGACAAAAGAGAATGAGCCTAATAAATACCGTCATTTATTCTTAGGCGAATGGAATGATGATAGCGATAATAAACTACTCCCTTTCAACTCACTTCAATTTGCACCTATACCTAATCACAATCATCCTGACATCGTTACTAATTTAGCAATAGCAGATCCTGCTGATGGTGGAGGGGATAAACTTTCTGTTATATTCTTACGATTAGTCTTTACAGATAACAAATTAAGAGCTTATGTGTGCGATGTTGTGCATTCTGAACAAGGTATTGAAAGTAACGCTATTCGGGTAATGGACAGAATAAGGAAGTACAAGACTGAACGGATATTCATTGAAAAGAACGGCGTAGGGGTTGCGCTAGTGTATCAATTAAACAACCTTAACGATACAGATTGCAGAGTACAACCGTATCAGGAGAAGATGAACAAGGATGCTAAAATTAACGCCCTTTATGAGTTTGTGAAGTCTCACTACATATTTAACGAGAAGTATTCAGAAATGGAAGATTACGAGCTTTACTTGAAAGACTTAACGTCATACGAAAGAGATGGAGACAACAAACATAAAAAAGATGCTATTGACGTAGCGTGTGCTGGTGCTAAAGCGATTAAAACAAATTACAGTAGTATGTTGTTCTTATAGATTCTCAACAATGCTATCTGCCACATCTTCGTAACCATTAGCACGAAGGATAGCCACGCTTTCAGCAGTTCTTTTTAGATTCTCTGTTTTGGCTTTTTCATCTTCTTTCATGATTTCTAAATGAGAATAGTCTATCTCTAGCCATCTATTAAGACCATCTAACCCTAAAGACTTAGTGAAGCCTAAAGCAATATCTTCTGAGAATGGAATGATACAGTCTTGGTAAGCAGATTTAACACCCTGATCGTAGTTAGTAAAGGTAGATGCTTTTTCTCTGCTGAAAATGTTGTCATTTAGCCCGTAGTGGTCAATGATGATTTTAAAATCTTGGTCAACTTCCTCAAACAACATAAGGTCTTTAGTTGGGTAGCTCATTGAAGTCCAAGTTACAGGTGTTTCGCTCATTATAATATCCGCTTTACCTTGCTGCATACCGAACTTAGATTTATATGCTGACTGTATTCTCTTTTGGTCTTTCTCGTTTAGTCCTACACTCATATCCTGAGTGGCTGCACCCGATAAGATACCTAACGCAGCATCGTTGTTTATGATTCTATTTCTAAACCCTAAAGCGGCACGTAAATTTGCAATAGGTAGTTTCAACTCTTCGATAGGACTGATTCCTAATAACGGGCTATTTGGGTTAGCGGTCTTAAAGTGAATAAGGTTTTTAATCTCAAAATACTGGTATCCACTTTCGGTATCAATCCATATCTTTTCAATAATGTCATCTAAAGCTACTTGAGTATAAAGTTTGCCGGAATACTTGAATTGAAGGTCTGCAACGGGTAGCACGTACATTGATGTAGGTATTGGACTTGACAACCTATTCAAGTTAATAAAGCAGTTGCCGTAAACGTCATACGACCATGAGATTTGGCGAAGTAACTCATTACCATTTTGTAAGGGGTTTGGGTTCTCTAAAGCTCTGACTATCTCCGAATTTTCAACTTTGACCTTTTCCCCTCGTTCCATTCTGTATTCACACCAACGACCATTTGCCAACATATTGGCTTTCTTTGTCATTACTGCGGATAGGTGGGCTGTGGTAGTTGCGATCTCGTGAAGACCATTGACCGAAGTGTCTATTTTATATTCCCCTTTTGACAGGTTGTAGAGTTGTCCGAACGTCTGGAAGTTAGTTTGGGTATATTGGTCTTTTCCTCTGAAAATGTTATTAAAACCCTTAATGAAGAAGTCAGTTAATGCCATAAGATTTTTTAATTTATATGCAAATATATTATTTATATTTGTACTATTTAGAATGAATCTAAATAAATTGTTTAATTTTGTACATTGATGATAGAAACGTTGGAGCCAAAAATGATAATGATAGTCTATACAAATGGGGCTATCGCTTACTTTCCCGTTGAACAATGGGTATTATTTGAAGCGGCTATAAACGATTTTAGAAAGCAAAAAGAACTAATACAAAGTAATTAAAAAAACTTTCCTTATTTAGACTGATTCTAAATAATATTTTTATATTTGCGTTATGAATACCATAAAAGAGTTAAAAGAGAAATCTAACAAACCACTTCCAGAAGATTTGAAAAAGTCTTTAAAAAAGAGGGTTAAAGATATTGAAGAACAAAAAGTAATTAAGAAATGATAGTTTGTAAGGAGTTAGATCAGTCATTTAATACTAAGGAGGAGTTATTTAAAGCACTCCGCGAAAATGCTGACCGTCTTATTGACGTAAAAAAGTCTAATGTTTACAAATCAATCGACAAAGATTCAGGCGTAAAGAACAACGCGTTCAAACCTGATGAAACTATCAAAGCAGACTTAAACCAACGTGAGGGGTATATTTACCCAGTAATCAATACTATTGGATTTTTAGATTCTCATAAGGACTTACACGTTAAAGGTATTTGGAATAAATCAGTAAGGGAACAACAAGGGCGTGTTTCTTATGTTCTTGACCATAGACTAGAGATAGCCTCAACAATCACTTGGCGTACTGACGTTAAGATGTTGGTAAAAGATATTTCATGGGCTAGTGTTGGAAAGCCTTACTCTGGAATGACAGAGGGGTTAATCTTTGAAATTAGCAAAGAGGACATTGACCATGAAGCAGCAAGGAAAGCCCTTGATAAAGGTTGGGATGTAGAGAATAGCGTTCGAATGCGCTACATGGACGTTAAACTGTGTTACAACTCAGAAGCTCCGGAGGATAAGGAGTATAAAAAGAATTTTGATAAATATTACCCACAAATAGCAAATAAAGATGATTTCGAAACAATAGACTGGTTTTACGCTGTGTTACAAGCACAGATAGTAGACGAGGGGTCTATGGTAACGAATGGTTCTAATAGTGCCACTAGGGTAATTAAACATATTGAGCCGTCCGATGACACTCAAGAAAGCAACGAAGCCGTCAACTCGCACAACGACACTTTGGAGCAAAAAGGAAAACTAAGTATTTACAATTTTAATTAAAGCAAAATGAAAAAAACATTCGTAGAATTTCTTGCTTCAAAGAGTATCAAACAAGATGAGTTTGATGGATTTGATGCTGAGAAAAAAGCTGGTTTGTACAATGAGTACAACACAGAATTAAAGTCATTCATTGACGAACTAGAGAAAAACGTTGATGGTAAAGTTACTAAAGAAGAACTTCACAAGGCGTTGAACGATCTTAGAGAAACTCAACTTAATCAAATGAAAGATTTGAACAAGACTATTGAGGCAATGGGATTGAAAATTATCGCAATGAATGAAGGTGCTAAAGCAACTAAAGGAGAAACTTTGAAAGATTCTCTTATTGCTAACGTTGATAGAATCAAAGGCCTTAAATCAGGAAAAGAAGGTTTTGACTTCGAAGTTAAGGCAGCGGGTACAATGCTTGAAAGTACAAACATTTCAGGTGGTAACGTTCCAGTTGAACAAAGAATCGAAGGTCTTAACACTATCGCTTCAAGAAGAGTAAGATTCTTAGACGTTCTTTCAAGAAAAGGAGCTTCTAGTAATATCATTTCTTGGGTTTACCAAGCAAACAAAGATGGTGCTGCTGGAGGAACTGCTGAAGGTGATTCTAAAAATCAAATTGATTTTGATTTAGTAGTTGCATCTCAAGCTGTTGTTAAGAGAACTGCTTACATCAAAGTTTCAACTGAAATGCTTGACGATATTTCTTTTATCGAAAGTGAAATCAGAGCTGAGTTGATGAGAGAGTTATTGAAAGATGTTGAAAGTTCAGCATTCTCAGGTAACGGAACTGCTCCTGCATTGAATGGTGTTTACACCGTTGCAACTGCTTTTGCTGCTGGTACATTTGCCGGAACTGTTGACAACGCTAATGAGGTTGACGTTCTTGTAGTGGCTATGAACCAAATTGCAATCGCTGAACAAGATATGCCAAACGCTATCTTCATGCACCCTTCAGATGTTACTGCTTTGAAATTAGTAAAAGTAAGTTCATCTGATAAGAGATATGTTGAGAGATTGGCAATGATCGGAGGTGAGTTGATGTTGGATGGTGTAAGAATCATCCCAACTACTTTGGTTTCTGCTGGAACTTACCTTGTAGGTGATTTCAACAAAGCATCTCTTTATGAGAAAGAATCAATCAGAATCGAAATGGGGTTAGACGGAAACGACTACACCAAAAACCTTAGAACTATTCTTGCTGAATGGAGAGGGGCGGTTGTTGTTAAAAACAACGATAGAACTGCTTTCGTTAAGGGAACATTCGCTACTGATAAAACAGCCTTGGAAACACCTTAGTTTTAGGTTATACAAACAAACGGCTCACTATCTTCGGGTAGTGGGCTTTTTGTAGTAAAAAAAAGATCGTTATGAGTAAAATTAAAGCAATAGTAAAGAAGCCTTTTAATGGACTTTCAGAGGGTTCAGAAGTAGAACTAAAGGATAAAAACTTTAAAGAGCTTTGTTAACTTGGTTATGTTGATTTACTAATCGAACCAGAGGAAGAAAAACCAAAACAAACACGTAAACCACGAACTAAGAAATGAGCGTAATATTAACACAATCAATGTTTATCGGGGAGTATGCTATTGCTGCTGGTCAATTAGGTGCAACCGATTTACAGAATATCATTGACAGAGTAGAGCCACAAACTATAAAAGAGTTATTCGGCAATACTATGGGAACGGACTTCTTAAACGACATTTCAAGTGGAGTGCCACAAGACCCAGACTATCTAACTTTGTTCAATGCATTAATGTTGGAAGACCCTTGCACGTTTGAAAATTATTCTACGGGAATTGTTGAGATGCTTAAATGTTTAGTGTTTAATGAGTGGTACACTTCGAGACAAGCCAACCCAACGACAACCGGTCAAAAGAAATTAGACAGCTCGAATAGCAGAAACTATCCGGACAATTCACATTTAATGTTTAGATACTACAATAGAGCAATAGGAAACTATAAAGTAATCCAAGAATATTGCGAAAAGAATTTAGAAACATATCCTGACTTTGATGGATATAAAAAAGACTACGCTTCCCCTCTATGATAAGTATTAGAACCATATTAGAAACTGCTATCAGCAATGTTGATACTACATTCTATTGGACTACTTATACAGCGGTTTACGATGGTCTTACGCTTACTGGGTATAAACTAAACACTTGCGACACGTTACACCTTCGACCAAATGCAACAATAACCCTATCAGGGATTGGAACGCTTACGGTGGTTGATTTCTTGTTAAACGAGTGGGTGTATGTTGAGTATTTAGGCGACCCTGACTTACTACCAAAGACAGCAACTACAAGACCTATTTACTTCGATTTTGGAACGCTTAAAGACACCGAGATTGAAAGAAGTTACGAGAACCAATATCAAGTAGTAAGTTTACCTATGGTGTGGTTGCGTACACCGATCAACTCAACTATTCAAGACGAAATGAGTAGTATTGACACGTTGGCAGATTTGGAGTTTTTCGTTTTAGATTATGCCTACCCTTTAGGAAGTCCAGAGGACGTAGATAAGATTTGGTTTACTAAAGAGCATCAAATCGAGGTAGTTGAGCCAATGGAGAATTTATTTAGAAAAAGAATACTAAAATATTTTAAAGATAATAGAGCCATATTTTCAGATTTGACAGATACAACAATAGACGTGCGAGGTCGTGTGTTTATCAGTCAGGAAGATGAAGACGGTGGCACTAGGTCGCTATTCAATGAAAGTTTATCGGGTGTACAGGTGCGAATGGAACTCGGTTTTAACAAATCATTGAGTTGCAATTGTTAACTAAATTAAAAACTTAAAACGATAAAAAAATGAGTGCAATATCATGTACCTGCGGATCAGGTGTAAACGGCTTTGGTCTTATCGACTGTTTCGGTAAGCCTTCGCGAGTTGTTGGACTAGGATTCCAACAATTAAAATCAGGTGGTGTAGATAACTACCTAACAGTTCCAGTTGCTCAAGCTAGCTGGGAGGGTTCATTATGGAACAAAGACGGTTCTTTGAGAATCTCTGTTTTGAATGACATTAAAGAATATGCTTCTGAAAGAGATGACGCTATCACAGAAACTATTGACGACATCGACTACTATTTGAAAGATGGTAAGAAGATGATTTCTTTCTCTGTTATTGGTGCGCCATACAAATTGAAAGATTTCGTAGATGGTCTTCAATGTGGTAGAAATGGTTTCTACGGTATTTCAGAGAGTAACCAGCTTTTAGGGAAGAGAAACGATGACAACAACGCAAGAATTAATCCTATTCCAATTCAGAAAGGAACGCTTTACTCTAAGATGATTGACGGTACAAACAGTACATTCTCTAAGATGATGGTTACTTTCCAAGTTGATGAAAGGTTTAACGATGCTGACTTCGTGTATGCTCCTGCTTCTGAGGTTACAGCGGATTTATTCTACACAGAGCCAATGATTCAATGTAATGCTTCGGCAACAGTTGACACTTCGACTACTATTAGTGTTACGTTAACTTGGGCTGCTTCTGGTGTTGTTTCTGCAAATGGATTAGAGAAAGTAACTGATTTCGATACTGCTTCTTTCTTCGCTATTTACAACAACACAACTGCTGCCTCTGTAACCGTAGCATCTATTGATGAAACTACTCCCGGAACTTACGAGTTGACTTTTGCAGCTCAAACAGCTGGTGATGACTTTACGGTTTCTGCTGGGGCTTTAGCTCCTTTTGATTTCGAGGATATTACAGGACTAGTAGCTCTTTAATTATGAAGTTCGGCAATATTAGATTCGATCTAAATGGACTTGCCGGAAT
>Ga0099850_1000844_pt1 | contig 14289 bp, 21 predicted proteins | sample CB_VirMetaG_5_FD_79182 | JGI IMG/M metagenome (GOLD analysis project Ga0099850, IMG submission 79182) | Freshwater to marine saline gradient viral communities from Chesapeake Bay - CB_1508_1D Viral MetaG | ecosystem: Environmental > Aquatic > Marine > Coastal | place: USA: Chesapeake Bay... | reverse complement strand
GAACATTAAGAATATAGCGCTTTTTGGCAGTCCAAATGCCATCATCAGCAATGGATTCACGTTTCATAACCATACGTTTTTTGTATGCATTCATTTTATCAAAGAGTTCATCATAAGCATTTTCGATGACCTTTTCAAAATGCTCGGCACAGATTTTATCCAATGCCTTTACAGGATCTTCAGGCTTGAGTTTTTTAATGAATGGGCCAAAGTTAATATAGAGCGAATCGGTATCAATTGCAATTACATAATCAACATTTTTTGTTTTTAGAATTTTATTCATTTCAAGGTTGATTGCACGTTCAGCCCATAGAATGGATAGCTGACCAGATAGAGTAATACCTTCCGCAACACGAAGATCATAATAGCGGAAATGGACGTTACCGATAGCGCCATAAAGTGAGTTGAGCAGGATTTTAATAGCCATTTGGCGATTTTCCAATTGGTTAATTTTCCGCTCAAGTTCAATTGTTTTTGTTTTTTCGTATTGCTGTTTTCCGTCAAGCATTTCCTTTTTAACTTGAGCACGTTCATCATAATATGCTTCAATGATCTTAGGTAGAATACCCTGTTGATCCTTACGATATGTGGATCCATTGGCAGCAACAGAAAGATCAATTTGAACCTTATCAGGGCTATTGAGATAATAGTCCACACCATTCCGTTCAGATTGACCAACCAGAGTTTCAGGCGACATATTATATTGGACAATAAGATTTGGATATAGTGAGTTCAAGTCAAAGGAAACCACCCATTCATGTTTACCAATCATCGGATCCTTAACATAACCACCAGGATATGATGTTTTGGACGATGAATGGTTTGGTGGTAGTGCAATGTTTTTCTTGTTGAGCTCACGGTAGATAATTGAATCCCAGATGGATGTAGTACCGAATGTGGTATCCAAGTTCACACCAGCCTTATAAGCCATGGTAAGAGCCAATTGGATCAAACCCATCTTTTCCTCGAGCCGGTTAACCAGCTGAACGTCCTTGATGTTATAGTCAATAAACTTTTGGTGATCATTTTTATACAGAGTATAAAGGTTACCGTGTTCATCATAGGATAGTTTACGTTCACCCAAAACAACATAACCAACATGGTCTAGTTTATATGTTTCAAGAGTACCATAAGAATATCCAAACTTTTTAAATAGTTCTAGATAATCTGCCTGTTGAATACCAACAATTTCATATCCATATTGTGTTTTATTCTGGACGGTTACATTACGTTCATTTACACGATTCCAAGGCGAGAGACGTTTTACTGCCTCCTCAGAACCAATTCGACGGATACGATTAATCAAATATGGAATATCAAAGAACCGAGAGTTCCAACCAGTCACAACATCGGGTCGGTTATCACACCAATATTTGTGGAATGATGCCAGCAAATGTTCCTCAGAATTACATTTGTGATATTGAATAAGATCACCATACATATTCAACTCACATTTATCAACGGACCAATCACCAAGACCCCAGGCGTGATAGACTGAAGACTTACTGGATTTTAGAGCAATTGAAATAATTGGATGGAGAGCATTTTCTGGTTTAGGAAAACCGTCATCGGACATAACCTCAATGTCGAAGTTTACAACATTAATATGTTGGGGCTGCCATGGAATATCATCAGGGAATGTTTCAGTGATGTACTGGTGAATATAGTTCGTATTACCATATACAGTAAATTCCTCAACACCCTCATATTGTTTAATAAAGTTTGAAGCATCACCCATGCTTTGAAATTGCATAGGACGAACAGGCAAACCGTTTAAGGTTTTCCATTCGGTATTAGAATCTTGGGATTTTAGAAAAAGTGTGGGTTTAAATGGGATCCGTTTTTCAATTCGGACACCACTGTCATTGTAACCGCAATATAGAATTGAGTTACCATATCGGTTGACTGATGTATAGAAAGACAATGTTCACTCCTTAAATGCATGAAATAATTATATCAACTTTAGGAGGATATGTAAACATCTAGATGTTCTTTTCCCTATGGTATTTCATCATAATGTTATGATTTTCGACTATTTCCATAAGATTTGATTGTGCTTCCATTGCTGTAAGAAACTCATAACCATCATCGACGTGGTTAATAATATTCCAAAACATATCCTTATTAAGATTTCTGTCCATAGAATATTCGGCAACTGCTGCCATAATATAATCAAATTCATTTAAATTTAATTTATCGTCGGACATACTAAATACCCCCATGCTAGTATTGCACAGGGGTATTTATAGTTGATTAATCTTTGGTAGAAACGAAAGAATACATTTCTTTGGCTTTTGCCATCAGGTCTTCCATAGAATACATCTTATAGGCTTCTTTCAGTTGCTCTTCGATCTCTTCACGAGCTTTATTACCTTCAGCAACCATGTTCTCTAAGAACTGAATATTCATATGGTATTGCTGATCCATATATTCTTTTGCAAGATTAAGCATATCGGCTCGGATTTCAAATGGATTCTTATTGCTCATCTTTTTTCACCTTCGTCATAGTATCAAATGTATGTTTCATTACTTTTTCAGTATTATCAATTAGCATATGAGCAAAAGCTGTTTGTGCTTTGATATAGTTATGTGCAGCAGTTGCCAGGGTTTCATCCTGGATGGTTTTACGCACAAAATCTGACTTTGCGTTTTGAAAATAGTTTACAAGTGTTTTCATTTTAGTTCTCCTGTGTGTGTGATTTATAATAAAATTAAGCTACTCGTACCGCATCTAAATTCTTTGATAATGTAGGGAATGTAAATTCTGGTTCGTCATGCTTTTCTCTGCGTGGACGGTTTTCGTCTTTCCAACCAACACCCATCAGAAGCATAACTTCATCATCAACACCAAGAACTTCTCTTACAGCACCTTCGTTAAAGCAGGTGCAGCAACCAGTGGAATAACCCATAAGTGTTGATGAAAGATTAAGATAACCGGCGGCAATACCAACAGATAGTTGTCTTTGTCTTGCCTGTTCTTCTGTTTCATGGCCAAGCTTTTTTGCCTCGACAGCATTTGATTCACGTGTTGTTTCATCTCTCATTACCTGGCTATCTTTTACAAATGCAACCAGAACATTGGCAAGTACTTGAGAGTTCTTTTTGTTAATAGGAGGGGTTCTACCTAAACCAAAGCCATCTGTATTACTATAAATGCTTTCAATCATTTCACGGTTGGTAATAATATATGGTTTATAATAAGCATAATTCTGTTTTGATGGACATTGGGTGACCGCTGTTTCCATAACCTTGAGATCTTCCTCAGGTACTTGTTTACTTAGATCCCAATTTCTTTGGCAATGTTGGCTTTTATGAATAGCCTTTTCGATCATATTATGAAACATAATGTTCCCCCTTTATAGCTTATTTTAGCTATTTATATAACTATTAACCTGAAACATACAAACCTTTAGGTCTATACCAGTTTTTCTGATTATGTAAGCTACCGAGCAATTCTCTTACATTATTAATTTGGTAATCAATATATTTAACCGAATCAAGCTGATCTGCTGGTACAATAGTACTTTCGATGTGGGTTATGCGCTGTTCAGTTAAACGGGATAGTTGATAGTTTAAAGCCTCTTCAATTAAATTAATATCATCAACATTTAAATTAAAAGTGGTATTTGGCTTAACCATATTTTCTCCTGTGTGTAAGGTAGGCCCGAAGGCCTACCAAGTAGTGTTACAAACTATTCATAAGTCTGATGCACTTATTTGCTTCTTCATTGTATCCAGCTCTTTTAAGTTCTGTTGCAGCTCGCAGATATCCGATTTTACAGAACGTGCGATTGATTTTAGCAACAATATTAGTACCAAAAGAACCGATACCGTGAGTAAAATAAAGAATAGCTCCATCCATTATACGAAGCCTTTCAGGTTCTGATTCATATCAGCTGCACGTGCCATATCTTTGTCGCCACGAACTACTGAAAGAATATCACCTCTAGAAATACCAATGTCTCTTAATTCATAATCTGATAATTGGTTAAGTTCTTTTACGGCTTGCCTTTGAATAAAGTACTGATCAATTTTCTTGAAGAAGTTGTTTAGTGTCTGTGTCATTTGTGTTATCCTCGTAATGACCTATTGTGATTTTACGAGGACGCAGTTCTTCAGGGACTACATACTTCAGCTCAACTGACAGAATGCCATCCTTAAGATCCGCTCCGTTTACGTGTACGTGTTCAGACAGCCTAAAGGTGCGTTTAAACTTCTTCGTGGAAATGCCACGATGAATAAACTCTCTACCTCTAGATACATGATCCCCAGTCACGGTCAGGGTACGATCCTTGACCTCAATTGTAAGCTCATCTTTTGTGAATCCCGCAACTGCCAATTCGATCAAATAATCGGTATCGCCAGTCTTTAGAATGTTATGAGGTGGGTAATTATCCTGGCTATGTTTTGCAACATAATCCAATTCGTTCAGTAAGTGGTCAAAGCCGACAAAAGATGAACGTGGAAATAGTGTTTTTACGCCTGTCATGTTTATCTCCTTTATACAAGCAAGAATATTTTGGACCGGATTATCCGCATCCAGATTTATTTATAACAAATAAGGTATTACACTATGTAATACCCGCTATTACTTTGTGCCGATATTATATTTCGGACAAAGCTCCCATTCATTTTTTTCTTTAAATGGAATGATTTTAATTTGGCGTAATGGTGCACACTCTAATTCACCATTATGATTTAATTTAATTAAACCCCAGTCACTAAGCAATGTAGCAATAGTATTTCTACGCTGCACATCATTTAATTCCAAATTAGATTTTTTGCCATCTAGCAAGAATAGCTCTTTAAAATGAACTATAAAATATCTACCTTGCTTATGTAGAATATGGCAAGATTGAAATAGCTTTTTATCTTTACGTGAGGCAACGCCAATACGTGTTAGTGTTTCACGAACCTTAAGAAAATCATCTGGTTCATCAAGAATGATTTCCAACATATCTTGTGGTGTCCAATGGACATTATTATTTTCTTCTACCACCTTTAAATACCTTCTCTCTCAAATTCATAATCTGGTCGGACGAGAGAAGTGGTAATACTTGTCTGGCTTTGTCATTACTATAGCCATAATATTCTTTTACAACTTCCACGTCGGATACCAGTTCAGGTTTGTTCCATTTGGAGAAGCGTTTGCGCTTCCTAACGATATTTATAAGAAAATGAAATTGTAATTTTTTATCAGGTGGTGGTATCGGTTCATTTCATTTGCTATTAAAACTGTATCACTAAAGTATGACAATGAACGATTAACTGTAAAACTAGCGTATGACTTTTCAGCTAGATCATCAATCATAATATCCTTTTTTGTTTCATTAATAGCATTTACATAATCAAATGGGTTCATTCTATTCCACTATCCAAATTGGGCCAAACAGCACGTTCAATATTATCACCAAGTTTTTCCTTGGTCAATTCAGTTGAAGGCCCTTTTTGCACATCAACATCATTATAATATAGTTGCGGTACCGTTTTATGACCACGGTGTTCCATAAAAGACATAGCACTTGTATCTTGATCCACATGAATGGTTACATAATCATAGCCCCATTCATCAAGTTTCTTTTTCAATTGTCTGCAATAAAAACACTTGTCTTTACTATAAAGTCTTAACATGGTTAACCCTCCAATGCTTGTGCGAGGGTTTGCATCCGCATAACATCCATCGCAATATCATGTCTAGGATCGTGAGCTACAAAATGTTCTTCAAGTCCTTCAGGAACAAAAGAATTTTTAATATCATGACCCCATGCCATACCTTCAATGGTAGAACGAGTATCACGGACGGTCCAATGTTTTACAGCATCTGAATGGTTAAAACCTGTTTGCTCTAAAATATAATCAAAGAAAATTGGATCAAATGTGTTACCCCTACTATATACCTTTTGAATGTTATAATTTACGGTATTATCCATCCAAAAATCATATAATTTTTCAATTGATACATCATCAGCACTTGGCCTAAGTTGCTTTTGTGCTTCCTTGGATTGATTACCCCACCAAGCAAGTGTATCTTTACAGATGGCTCTTTTATATTTCTCCACCTGTTCAGCAACATCAAACTTAATAAGCTTACATTGTTCTACAAGTTCCATATAGGTATATGGATCCGAGATATATTTTGATTCATCAAACACCAACAGTGCCATATTTAAAACAACACCATTTACACGGTCTGTCGACATTGTTTCAAAATCAAAAATTACACAGTTTGTCATTGTAGAACTCCAACAATGGATGTATGCAGTAAACGGAATAGCTCTGCATCATTATATATCAATAACCAAAGAATAACTAATCCGATTACAAGTTTCATTTGATTTGTACCTCAGACATAATTTCGGTCATGCAAGCAACAAGATTCAATTCATGATCCGCAACAAATGCAGCCTTATGCTGATAATCAGCCAAAATTAAAACCAATTGTGGGATTGATTGAGGTTGTACCTTATCATACATGCTATCATAGACACCACGAATAATGGCAGCGGTATCAATATCCATATGATTTACAACCCATTTACGCATGGATTTAAAATCCTTGGCTTTTAGGTGGGCGAAGAGATCGTCAAACCCAATATTAGCATCAGTACTATTATTAGAACTAATGCCAGACTCACTACTACCCCAACGTTGTCCTTCATTAAGTACCCTCCGCCAATCTGGGGCATACTTCATGATAAGATCAGCAACAGCCTTTTTTTCAAATGCCACATTTTCCTGTTCTAGTATATATGTGAAGCGTCCAAAAAACTGACCAGCAAGTTCAGCTAAATCTTTTTTAGTTGTATTAAATTCATATACACTACACCGGCTGTGCAGTGGCTCAATGATACGGTTCTTAAAATTACAGGTAAGAATAAACCGGCAATTGTCAGAAAACTGTTCAATAAAACCACGCAGAGCAGGTTGTGTCGATTGTGGATTTAGATAATCTGCCTCGTCAAGAATAACAACTTTATAACCACCGGAAAGAGAAACAGTGGATGCAAATTGTTTAATCTTACCACGTAGTGTTTCAATGTTACCTTCCTCAGATCCATTGATAACAATATAGTCAAGACCAAGTTCATTACACAGAGCACGTGCAACTGTGGTCTTACCTAGGCCGGCGGTACCGGTGAAAAGCATATTCTGCAATTCACCGGACTCTACCATACGCTGAAATACACCCTTCATACGGGTCGGTAGGATGGTTTCAGCAATAGTTTTAGGGCGGTATTTTTCCACCCAGAGAAAATCTTTAGACATAGTAACTCCAATTCAAGGTAAGAACATTATATAATATTGTGGAGTGGTTGTAAACCTTAATTGTCTTTATCTGCTGCCTCTAGTTCTGCAGCTTCACACAATGATGTAAGTTGTACACATTGATCACGCAACTGACCAATTGTACTCAATTCTTCACCACGGAAGCCGCCACGTTGAACAATGGTATCAATAACGGCAATGGTGCTACGAGCAACACGGCTCGAGATTTCAATAATTTTGGTACTCATTCTAAACTCCATATTTGGTTGGTTTATATATTATAATTCAAATCAGGCTACTTGTAAACCATAATCTTTCATTTTACTAAAGTTTTTCTCCTTGAAGAACTCTAGCTTGTTAGCAAATTTGTTATCCAGGATCTCACCTTTATGGCTAATAACAAATACATTGGTGTCATCATCCAACGAATATAGAATTTTCATCAGATTTTCTACACCATCATGATCAAGAGAACTATCAAAGGTTTCATCAAGAACCAATAGGTTTGTTGCAACAGAGTTTTTCATCTTTGCAATCATACGCCAAGTGAATAGCAATGCAAGGTCGATACGCTGTTTTTCACCCTCGGAAAAACTATCATATGAAAATGCATCACGGTGGCGAGACTTAATTGTTTCTTTAAACTCTTCGTCAAGATTGAAGTGAACAAAGAAATCAAGTATTTGTAGATACTTATTCACAAGGTTATTAATAATAGGAATATATTGCTTAATAACTTTTGTTTTAATGCCAGTATCTTTTAACATTTCTGCCATAACAATATTATATGACAACTCCTCATTAAGCTTTAGTCGTTCCTCCATAAACTTATCTTTATCATTATTCATTTGAGCCAAGTCAGCATTGGCTCCAGCAAGGTCACCAGACCGTGAGTTTAACCTGGCAATATCATCATTCAAAGATTTAATTGTAGACTGTAGCCGTTGAATGGTACGATTATTACCATGAATGGATGCCTGCTTTTCACGAATAATATCCAACGACTCAGTATACTTATTAATCTCATCTACGATTATGGATGCTTCTTCATCTGCTTTTCGAATGGCCGATTGTAATTCGGCTGCCTTCGATTTAGCAGCTGCCAACTTAGTGGTGCGTGTGCTTTCGGCGATCTGCTGAGAACATGTCGGGCACGCGTCGTTCTCTTCATAAAATTTTGCATCACTAACAACCGTTTTGATGTTGGAAGAAAAAGTTGCTTTATACTGAAGCAAAGACTGCTTGCGATCGTGTGCCTTTTTAAGCGCTTGTTCAGTTTTTCCACTTTCTTTTTCGATGTAAGCGGATAGTTCCGTATTTTCATGTATGAGCTGGTTGATCTCTTCTTCACCTGTTTTGATTTGACCTTTTTTGACATTGATCTCCTCCTCGTTCATAGCAGTAATATCACGGATATATTTTCTCTGTGAATCAATTTGATTCTTTTTTAGATCCAATTGATATGCAATATCCTTGATCTTTTCTTTCAATACGGAATTCTTTTCCTTGATAAGCATATTCATTTTAGAAAAGACATTAATATCCAGAAGATCCTCAATAACATCACGACGATGTTGTGCACTCAACTGCATGAAAGGAATAAAGGAAGAACTACCGAGTACAACAATCTGATGGAAACTCTTATGATTTAGTTTCAAGATGTTCTGCTCGAGGATCTTCTGGTACTCTTTGGAATGTGAGTCCTGATTGATCATGTTACCATTTTTCCAGATCTCAAAGACTTGAGGTTTAATACCACGTACAATTTTAAACTCAGATTTACCAACAGAGAATACAATCTCAACAATACAATTTTTATTATTGATAGAATTAACAAGTTGCGGTTTGTTAATATTACGGTGAGGTTTGCCAAAAAGAGCAAATGACATGGCATCCAACATAGTTGATTTACCAGCACCATTATGTCCAACAATTAGTGTGGACTTATGTTTGGTTAGGTCTATCTCGGTCCACCGATCGCCAGTGGACATAAAGTTTTTCCATCGTAATGTTTTAAATACAATCATGCAACTTCCAATGTTTGGGCTTCAGCCAATAGATTACGCATATTGACTTTTAATTTATCTTTATCAAGATCCGTTTCTACAGCATCAACATAACTATCAAGGAGTTCGGTAGTATCCTCAACAGATACGGCTTCGTCCTCAACATTCTCACCCATAAATTCGTTAAAGTTCTCTGCAATTTTTAGATCATGTATCCTCTCATTTTGTATTCTATCAACAAACCGGTCAAATGTAAATAGGTCAGACTTGTTAACAACAACAATTTTTACAAATTTTTCATTTAGATGGCTGGTGTCATAGATACTATAATCGGCTTTGGTATCATCATAAATGATTTTAGAGAATAGAGTATGTGGGTTCGTAACCTTGGTGAGTTCACGGTTTTCTGTATCCAATACATGGAAACCTTTTTCATCACCAGCATCAGACCAGAAGAATTCCATCTGTGTTCCAAGATAATAGATGTTATCTTGTTGTGAACCAACATGGAAGTGACCAGAAAGAACTCTTTCAAACCGTGAAAAGATTTTATGATTTAGACCGTGGGTTGATTGTACCCCACGCATAACATCAAACCCAGCAAGCTCTAAGTGACCACCTAACCAATCTGCTTTACAAGTATTAATAAATTCCATGGACCTATCATGATTTTCAGAGCAGATCCACGGCAGAAGAGCAAACTTAAAACCTTGTAGATCCAACACGCTAGGTTCCATATGAATGGTTACCTCGCCCATATAGTGGCCAAGTAGTTCCTTTAAAGCATTAAGTTCATTGGTGTTCTTATAATATGTGTCGTGGTTTCCTGGAATGATATGCATGTGCATACCGTGTTCCCTTAGTCGAGCAAGAAATGATTTACGATACCGGTTAAGAGCACGGAAGTTAATAAACTTCCGGTTATCAAAAACATCGCCGAGGTGAACGATAGTGCGAATATTATGTTCCAAAAGATAAGGAAAAAATACATCGCTATAGAATTTTTCCGCGTTATCGAGAAATATGTCAGAGCTATTGCGAATACCAGCATGAGTGTCATTGAGAATTGCTACCTTCATTACATAAAATCTCCAAGATCTGAATCTTTACTTGCAGCAGAGTTATTACGCTTTTTACGTTCCTTTTTCTTTTCCTCTTTAACGATGGCATCAAAATATGTATCTTTTTCCTTTAATTGATCAATTTTACCTTTTAATTGGTCAACGAACATATGTGCTGCAGCAATTGATGCTTCATCTGCATCTGCTAGTGCAAATTCATCAAATGGACTTTGTGAAATATATTTCATTTTAATATCTTGCTGCTTTTTCTCTTTTGCAATTCGATGCAGAAAAGCATACCAACAAATTTGAGTAAAATAAGAAAAGGCATTGGGATTGCCTGTCCTTGTTGCAGCATTAATATTATAATTACGGATGGCCTTTAGACAATTCTCAACCGCATCCATTACCATCTCTTCACGATAGGTATATCGAATAAAATTGGATTTGTGTGAAAGACCTTCGGCTATTCGTAAAAACGACATAGCAATATAGTCAGTTACCTTTGGGATTTCCTCCCCAAGTTCCTCTGCTCTATTTGCAGACCTTACATACTCAACAACCGCTAAGCTAAATTCTTTATTGTTAACGTAATGTGGCTTATCTTTTGCCTTCATAATATACTCCTAGCATATATTTCCTATAATATCATAGGATCAAGGGTTTGTAAATAACTTTTTTTTTCAAAAAATGCATTTTATGGGTTTACAAGTTAGAAAAACCTGTTATAATATAAAAGTACCTTTTATGGAATGGGTGGTATACTACCTAAAAAAATATCTGCAATGTACTTATGACCCTTCTGAGATGGATGAGGATCAGATTTTGATATTGCATAATCAGTAAACCAATTCTTATTTGATGTTAATCTAAAGCCTCCGGCTATTTCCATCCAAGGAAATCCTATAATTGAACTTAGATCTAATAAATTAGCATATTTTGATGCTATAATTGCTTCTGTTACCTTATATTTATCATATTGTAAATAACAATTTAAAGGCATAACCCCTTGCATAATCTTTAGTTCTATATTATAAGATTTACAAATTTCTTGTACATGATATATATAGATATAATTTTGGTCGATTAAAAATTGTACAGGTGTTTTTGAAAATACTTTAGATATTTTTGATTCATTTTTTATTTTAGCTTTCATATTATTTAATGCATTGGAATCAATTGTCATATTTTCCATATATTGTACAAATTTATTATTATTTTCGTAGTCAATAGAAGTTAAAAATTTATTATCTAATATATCAACACGATCAAATTCAGTTAATAGCCAATATACTTTATCTGGTATATCATTATATAATATATGATTAATTAAGCTTATATAAGCAAATCTATTACTGGAACCTGATTTACCATAATTAACTAAATTAGCATTAAAATGTTCTGCTACTATATTAGGCCATATTTTATTTACTCCATTATAATTATCAGTAAAAGAACAACCGAGGGTAACTATTTTCATTTAATGTAATTTTGGTTTAAATTTTACAATTCTATCATTTTTTTCATCCTCGGCCGCCATTTTTTCTAAAAAGTCTTCATCCTGGGATTCTTTTTCTCTTTGTTCTTTTCTATATGTTTCAATATAATTTATATATTGTTCTACTACTGTTGCATTTGGATTCGTCATACAGATTACTGCAGCAGAATTTAAAAGTAAAACATGGGATGGATCATATATGTTCATCATAAATGGTCTGAATGTATAATATCTAAATCCCTGTTCAAAGTCTTCTTGAGAAACCAAAATATATGCGGCACGGATTATGAATGCCTCGCCATCGTCCTCAGACCATTGTACATCAACAAGATCACAAAGAATTTCCTCACCACTTAATAGTTTCATTTGTTTTACATCGGTCATTTGAGTTCCACCTCATATATTTTATAATCGAATTCTTGTTTTGTATACATTTTTATACGTTCGGCCGAGTGTTCAAGTGTATAATTTCTTCGGCCTTTCCAGTGCAAGTCATCAGCAAGATCATAGAGTTTTGCGATGGATCCGTCATCACTTTTACGGAGACCTCGTCCGATAGACTGGAGCACTCTAATTTGTGATTTGCTAGGAGAAGCAAAGATGATGTTATGTAAGTTCCTAATATTGATCCCAGTAGAGAAGGTACCAAGGCTAGCAACGATAATAGCATTTTTCTGCCCTTCTACAATTTTACGAATGGCTTCACGGTCACTTGTTGGTGTATCACCAGAAACAAAAAACACTTTTCTATTTTCGTGTGCTTTATTTCTTATCATATCAAATAGTGGTTTACCATGCTTATCTACATAATTAAAAAGTACAAGGCTATTTCCATTAAGATCCAGAGTGAGATTAGTAATGAGGTTATTACGAGACTCATTTCTAACAATGTAATCCAATTCAGCTTGATAATCTTGCTTACCCCAGTTTCTACGGATCTCTTCAGGATGTTTTAATAACAACACACTAATCTTTAATTTGGCTAGAGTATCTTCATCCTGAAGTTTTTTTGTTGTTGTCACATTATATATTCTGCCAAATAACCCTTGTAACACAAGCTCGTGTGTTTGGGAACCATCAAGTGTTCCTGTTGTTCCCCAACGATATTCAGCTTCTTTACATTTATCCATAATGGTAGTTAAAGATTTAGATTTGAACCCGTGACATTCATCACCAACGACAGCACCAAATTGTTCGAACCATTTCGGTGGTAGTTTGTATATTGATTGCCAAGTTGAAATGACGACGTCCTTGTCGGTATCTTTATCTCGTCCAGAATAAATCCTATGGACGATGTCTTCGGCTGGCATTCCGTAGTCGGCAAAGTCGTTGTACATTTGCTCAACGAGCGAAGTTGTTGGTACAATAACGAGGACTTTCTGATTTGCCTGCCGGAGGTGACAAAGGTATCTTTGGACCAACGTGTAGATAATAAGCGATTTACCAGAACCTGTAGGAGATATAAGTATGGCTCTTTTTCTATGCAATCCTTCGCAGACTGCGTCGAACTGGTAGTCTCGGATCCCAATTGGTTTTCCTCTTGATTGCAGTTCAAGCCCATCTATAAACTCCTTTATTTCAACTGGATCAATATCATTAGTTGAATCTGGTCGACCATAATAATTATTGTGTTCTACTTCAATTTTATAGCTACGAGGTTTACAAAATTCCTTTAAAAATGGATATAACCCAACAGGTAATTCCATCTTATTGATATTAAATAAACGGATCTTACCATCCCATACCCTGTTCTTATATGCAGGCATGAATTTATAGCCAGGCACAAAAAATGAAAAGAAATCACTAAGTTCATTAGCAATTCCAAAATCACACCCAATGTGCATAACAGAATGATTTTTGTTTTTTATTTTCAGTATATCCATGTAAGTATCTATATCATAAATAAGATTAATAGTTAAAGGAGGAAGTCTATGGGCTATAAAGTAATAGAGGAATTTGTCAATATAAGTGAAGTCTCAGCAGCAGATGTAAATGAATTTATGGATATTATAAAAGGCGGTATTAGTTTAAATGATTGGCTTTTATATTATAGACAATCTGGTAAAGAAATTAATAAAGATTCAGATTCTATAAATGCCGTTATAGATGTTATGTCAAATATTGAAAATGAACAACAGCTTACTCTTGATAGTGATACACAAACCTTAACAAGAATAAGTATATGGCCATCTGAGATTGTTTATAATGATTATAATGATATAAGAAATAACTTTCCCACAAGCACAAAAGCAATAAAAACTTTTATAAGTGCCGAGAATATTTAAGCACCTGCTTCAAACATTCTCCATTTAATCATATTGCCTATTGTTTGATGGCGCCATTTGATGTTATCAACAATTTCTGTTAAAGTATCAACTACTATTTTCCATTGTTGGATTTTTAATTCTGATTTCTGAATATCTATATCAGCATCATAGTAATAATCCATTTCACCTTT
>Ga0099850_1000838_pt1 | contig 14340 bp, 13 predicted proteins | sample CB_VirMetaG_5_FD_79182 | JGI IMG/M metagenome (GOLD analysis project Ga0099850, IMG submission 79182) | Freshwater to marine saline gradient viral communities from Chesapeake Bay - CB_1508_1D Viral MetaG | ecosystem: Environmental > Aquatic > Marine > Coastal | place: USA: Chesapeake Bay... | reverse complement strand
GTGCTATAAAATTATCTTCCATATTTTGCTTCCATAGCATTTGTAGGAGCTTTTAAAGATTCTACCTTTTCCAGCTCTCCACCCAACCAATTTTTATTCTCATTAACATTTCTGATAAAATTCTTATCTTCTTTAAAATCAGCTAATTTAAAAGTTAATGGAGAAAGAGAACCATCAGGATTTTCTACCATAACAGGAGTAACTGAACCAACTTTATTCTTTGTCATAACTATAATTGAAGCTGCTCCATGTGCTTGCATGTAGATTCTATTACTAGTAAATATATCAAACCGATTACTATTTATAAGCTTTGCGAATTGCTGATCTCTTGGAACTCCTAATAATCCAAAAGCTGCTTCTTCTGATGGAGAAAACTTTACGTTTTTTACTTCAGGTAATTTGTAATTTTTTATATACCCTTCTAGATAAGGAAGATTCTCTCCCTTGAAACCAGTAGCATCTACTACAGCTCTAGGAAATAGGATAGCTCCACCATTTGAACCAGCAGCAACATAGAAATTTTCTCTACCGAAAAGTTTTTTACCTGCCTCTATGCCTTGTTCTATAGGAGTATCTCTAACAGTTTTTTGTAGCATAGCATAGGAAGCTATATTATTTAGTAATGCATTACTAACTCTAGTATTTTTTAAACCCATACCGCTTATCATGGCTTGTACTTCAGGATCACGAGCAACTTTCTCTCTTATCCTTGGGCTTTTCATAGTTTCATTCTTAGTAGTAGCATCGTAATTTTTTATTATCTCATCACGATTAACAGTTAGATTTGCCATATTAGTAACTGCGTATGGATTACTAGAACTATACACAGTTGCTAAAACATCTGCGTCACCACCAGCATCATTGATTTGGTCAACGAAATCAGAATCGCCAGCAGTTAAATCATTAATCATTGTGTTTGCTTGCAGTAATTTTCCTTCATCACGTTTAAAACTTTTAGCAAATTGATTTACAGCAATAGCTACAGAATTAACTTCTTCATCAGTGTAGTATTTAAAATCTTTAGCACTCTGTCCTACTTTAGTTTGAAAAGCTTTTTGAGCTGTTTTATACATTTGTAGTGCTGTGTTTATCGTAGGAATATTTCTAGTAGCTCTAGCTTTCTGTAATTCAGAATATGCTTTTCTAGTAGCAGGGTCATACTTAATAGCATAGGATGCGCCATCTTTAGCTAATTCTGCTTTAAAAGAATTGCGCATACTAATCATCATATTTTTAAATTCATCTTTAGCAACTGCCATAGCTTCAGGAGCAGTATTTAATCCAACAGTATCTGGTGCTATTGATTCGATAAAAGCAGGTAGATTCACTCCTATATCAGAAAGAGCAAAATCCATATTAAGCATAAACTCTCTATCGCTCCAGCTAGGCATATTCTTAGCAGCTTTACCTACAATATTACTTACATAAATAGAAGAAGCTAATTTACTTTTATCCAAAGGATCAATATCGGCTGTGCTAATTGCTGAATAAACTTCAGTTAAAGTTTTATCTTTTAGCATAGAATTTCTAGGGTCTTGAGCATTTGTAGTAGTCGTCCATTTAGCAACATTTTTTACACGCTCAAATAAAGCTCTGTTCTTATTAGCTTTGTTTTCTTTTAGTTTATTAAACAAAGTATTTAAGATAGTCATTTTACTTCTAGGAGATATATAGTCAGAGTATGATGCTCCTGACCATTCAGTTCTAGCTTTACCTTTTGAGTCAACACCAATAACAGGCATTTCTATTGTTTGCTTTAATCCTTCTACTTTATTACTAATAACAACTTGACTATTATCTTTACTCTTAGTTACTTCGTAGCCTCTCTTTTTAGCATATTCCTTAAACATAGGAGAGTCAGGATTAATATCTATACCAGCAAGAGTAGCTGTCATTTTTCCCTGAGAAGCGGTAGCCATGTGAAAATCTGTGAAAGCTCTACTGAATTGATCTTTAGCAATTGTCTTTATCTCTAAAGGAGAAAGATGCTTAGTGCCTAATTCTAAAGTAAGAGAGTGCTGCATAAATGCTTCTTCGGCATCCTCGATATTTTGATCTTCAGGTGCTTCTAAAGCACTTTTCAATAATCCCTGAGCTACGTCATTACCTGCTGATTGCAGTAAATCAATAGATTCTTTTTTCTTTAAAGCAGTTTCTTTCCCATCCATGTCTAATAGAAAAGCTGTAGATAACTGCTCAGCTCTTATATCAAAATTTTGTCTAGCTTTAGGAAAAGGAGCTTTATCTCCTAATTGTTTTCTATATTCTTTATCCCATTCAGCGAACTCATCTGTAATACTATAGCTTCTTTCAGAGGTAGAGAAAGTTTTACCAAAGTCCGCATTAGCATCTGCATATAGTGCTTGATCTTCAGGAGACATTCCTTCGCTATTCACATCTCTAGGAACCTGTACTTTAGGAACTGGTCTATTTAACAACTCTACCATTTTATTTTGAGCTGCTAATTTATATTCTTTCTCAGAAGCTAGTGTAAAATTAGTAATGTCTAGTTTAACTTTTTCCTCGTACATATTTTGAGCTATGTTTGCTCCTAGCTTTGCGACGTTTGCTAAAGCTGCATATGTCTTTCCAGAATCTCCTACTGTCACATTTGCTACAGGTACGTTTTGATTAGCACCAGACATTTGAAATTTAGGTAATCTAGCCATATCTATTCCTTATCAACCAGTAGCCAATTTATACTTAGCATAACTTTTTCCTGCGGTATCAAAAGAATTAAGTAAGCTAGTTGTTCTAGTTCTATTAGCTTCTTCACCGTAAGCGTAAGCACCAGCTCTCTGCATACTAGCATTAAAGTTAGCTTCGCGCATAATCTTTTTAGATTCTTTAAATGCATTATAGGCTGTTTCGTGTGCCATATCTAAAGGAGAACCTGTATTTACATCAACTCCCATTCCAGCATAAATAGCTCTTTGCTCACCCTGTATCTTTCTACCTTCAGCAATAGTCATGTCAGCATTAAACTTTGCTCGTAGTAAAGTCTCATTTGCTGCCATCAAACCTAGTGCTTTCTGATCCTCTAAAGAATCTGCTCTAGCTTCCCCAGCTTGATATTGGGAGTACATACTCAATAAGGTAGAGCCTATAATCACACCAGTTATTGGTTCCATATCAACCCTCGTTTGATACGCCTCGTATGGTCATGCCAAGCACAGTCATAGGAAGCGGTTGATCTTGTTTTATCATCACATTTATAATTCTATCAGGACTAACAGGGAAATCCAAGGTCTTATCGCCTGTGAATAATTCCCCATCAAACGGTATAGATCGCATATCATTCTCGTCTGATCCGTACTTTCCTGAATATGTTTTATAAAATGAAACATTTATTCTATCAACTCTAGTTATATTGCCCCTAGAAACACCACCTTGTCCACCACCTTCTATAGGCATTGTCTTAAGGAAGCCTTCATAAGGTAAACCTACTATTACTTTTGCCGCAGATGTTGTTAAGGTTAAAATTCCTCTAGGATCAGAACCAATGGAGCCTGTTCCATACACACCATCTGCTAGGTAAGAAACATTTTGCCCTATCAGATTATTAAATCCAGCAAAAGTAGTTATCTTGGTATTCAAGTCAGGAATAGTTGCTGTTAAGGTATGCGTTCCTGAACCCGCTGAAGAAATAGAAACTCTATTTGTATCAGCTATAGCATCAGCTAATGTAGTATATAAAAGAAAAGTCCTTCTAAATCCTATTCCATTATCATATGGATAATAGTTACTAATGTAGTAAGTAGTTCCTGTAGATAATCCCGTTGGTAAAGTTCCTGTAGTAGATAGCTGAACTGCTTGACCTAAATAATAGAAATGATCTTCTGTAAAAACTAAGTGCTTTACAGTAGCAGCAATATCTATTGTAAAATCTGCTCCTGAATCATACAGAGGCATATCAAAGCTTTGCGCCCCATCTAGGAAAATAGGTTTATCTGTCAATTCATCTGAATAATTTATAAGCTCATTAGCTTTATATGGATAATCTAAATATTCTATATTGTACAAATCTCCTTCTGTTCCACTTAACATACTAGATGTTCTAGCAATAACGAAATGGGCTTTATTATCAAAAAGAACTACATCTTTAGCCTTAGCGGTTTGTGCTAAACTCCAAGGAGAATTAATAGAATCTCCTCCTACAATAAACCTAGCAAGAGATACTGCCTCTTTAAAAAATACACCACCAGTGAAAATATCACCTGTCTCAGTGATACAATAAAAACAGCTTCTAACTTTATCCCATGCTAACTTTTTTATATTGTAATCAGAATCAGCTAAATATGGGTATAAAATTTCATCAGGTATTTTTCTAAGGATATCAGAGTTAAAACTAAATACATTAAAAAAATCGCCAGAGTCGTTTAAAAAATATCTATATAATTCTTTTTTATTCTTGGACACAAAAATAATAGAATCATCTAATAGTATAGGCATAACATTTGAGCAGCCTATAGTGCTTCTCTTTTCTACGTTGATAAAATCTTTACCAAAAACACCATCTTGAGAATGAACAAAAAACTCTCCATTTTCTGTACCAATAAAAAGTTTATGTGCTGATACTAAAAATCTAATATAACTAGCTCTATCCGAAGCTATCCTAAAATCAAAAGCATCAGCATTAGTCATACTTCCGAAAAAATTTAAACCAGAAGCATCCTCAGATAAATCTTGAAATAGTCTAGTATTTAAAAATAATAAATAATCCCCAACAGAGGATGCCCAAATCTTATCAGGCTCAGATTTAGTACCACCAAAGCATAGTCTTTGATTGTAGTAACATATAGTTCTAGGATATCCGTCTAGTTGATTCCAAGCTGATCTTGCCCATTCATTTGTTTTATTTCCTGTACCAGCTAAAGTAGATGCAAATCCTATAAATGTAGTACACGACGCAGAAGCAGAAGTAGCACCAGTACCTATGTTAGTTATTTGAATAATAGTTTCTTTTTCTGTTGTCTGATCTACTAATCTATAAAAAGCACCCTCTTGTTCTGGAGTGAAAAAATCTGATATAGGAGTATTAGCTGCATTATACGCTGTTACTGTTTTCTGCTCTACTGAAGATAACACAGTATAGTCAGTAACAGATGCTGCTGCGTCCATAGCTAGATATATATCTTCATCACTATTATATTTACTAAATGGAATACTTTTAATATATTCTTTGATATTCCAAAGCTTAGTAGATGCTCCAGCAGTTCCCCAGAACACAGCTTCATACGATGTACTTGGAGATTCAAATGCAAATATAGGTGGGCATAAACCATCAGCTTGCGTTACTATAAGTACACTTCCTATTTGCGCATAGTGCGCATCTGAAAAATCAAATAAAGAGTCCACTTCTCCATGACCTGATGTACTTGTGTATAGCACCGTAGTTAATGCACCGCCACCGATAGAATCAGTATCATAATTTAATCCACTATCATAAAAAGTAACAAATATAGCATTAGGTGATGTTGTTACAGGGTATATGTGTACTAAAGCTTCTGATCCGTCACGCTTTATAAATGGAAATAGCCCAGAATTAAATTGATTATATCTGTTTGTCGTAGCAGAAGAAGAATACAAGTCTCTACATTTAAAGCGTAACCCTTCTCTAAAAGACATAGACCCCACTGGAGTAGGAAAAAAGTTCTCACACTCTTGTAATCCATTCTTATATTGAGGAAGATCAACTCTATTGATAAATTGTTCGCCTAGTTCACCTGCTCCAAAATGTGCTTGATGGGTATTATACCGCATTAGTACCTCACATCTGTAAATGTATCGGCATAGTAGCGATTCTTATTTCCTTCTTGACCATCGAATGATCTTGCTAAAGCTAATTCTTGCTTCGCTTTCTCAAACAATGCATCGGATAAACTTGTACTATTGGTCATAGCGTACGCTATATCAGCAGCTAATTTTATTGAAAGTGCTTCTGAAAAGTGAGGAGTAAAATAACCTTCACCTACATTAGAAATGTATAGTATTTTAACGCTACTCTCATCACACAGTAGCTTGTCGCCTTCTATGACAAATTCAATTCTTCCATCTTCATTCTCATCTATACTTAAAACTCTAAGACAATCAGCAGGTAACTGAAATTGATAAGTCCATTCAAAGGCAGGAGAAGCAGATAGCCTAGCTAATTCTGTTCTAACTAAAGCAAAATTCCAAGGGTGACTAGCTAATAGTCTTTTCTTAACAATATCGTATTTAGCATTACAAAGTTTTGCCGCTTTACTAGTCTCAGACAAAGAAGTAATTTGTTCAGCTCCCACATGGAACAAAGCTGAGTTACAGATATTAACGCTAGTAGTCATAGTCCTCTCCTTAAAAAAGTTAGGGCAGGAAAATGAAAGAAACCCACCCTAACTGCTATCATCTCATAGGAGGAAATGATACCTAGATATTACGCCATTGCGTATACAACTGCAACTTCTATTACTTTACCATCTGCTGATGTAGAAGCTTCAGTACAAGCAAGAACGAACTGAGTCTCAGCACTTAGCTTAATAAACTGACCAGCAGCTCCAGCTAAACCACTTGTCATTTTCTCAGTTACAGCTTGTCCACCAGCATCGATCGCATCGATGAAACCGTCGGTGTCAGTAGCTTCTGTTCCGTTTGTCAACCAACCAGCAGAGAAAATTCCAGTTGTTCCTAAAATTTCTGATGTTACGATAACATCTAAAATTCTAGCTTGACTAGGAATCTTAGGGCCATAAAGTAAATCGCCTACTTCAAATTCACCATGTGTAGCATTATCTACTGTGAACTTGTCGTAAGAAACGTGAATTTTTCCAATATTCTCACCAACGCCGCACTTGTCAGCAGGAAAGTCATTGTATGCTTTCTGGTGATTCTCCATATACATTGTAGTAGCTGTCATAAAATCTCCTTAATATGAGGGAGTATCGCTACTCCCCCGTTTTATTTAATTACTCGTTACAAAGAACTTCAACAACTTTTACTTCTTCCATACGAACTGCTCCAACCATCAAGCGTGCGTACACTTGAGTAGAGTAGTGTTTAGAAGGTAATTTGTCTATCTTTGTTTCCATTCCCATTCCTGTTCCGAAGATCATTGCTGAGCTTGCGAAAGCGAAACATCTACGTGCTCCAGCAGCCAATGTTCCATCACCAGAACCAACGGCTCCAGTTTCATCATTGTATGTTGTAGCAGCAGTTGTTACAGGAAGTCTTTCGATACGGATAAATTTGAAACCCATGAAAGTATCAATCTGTCCATTAACCAAAGCTCTAACTGTGTTATAGTCTGCACTAGTAACTTCAGTTGTTGCTAAAAGGTTGTCCAATTGCTCAGAGCTATATACAAAGTACAATGGCTCCATATCAATTTCGTTCTGATTGAACTTCTTCTTAACAGCTCTCAATGTTTTAATATTAAGACCAACACCAGTAGTTGTCGTTCCATCGAAACCAGCAACTTTATTAGCATTAGCTAAACTAACAGCAGTAGTTCCTGCTTTACCTGTATAAGCTGAACCAAGAGCAGCATCAATGATTACATCGTCAATTTGACGAGCAAGAGACATAGAAGCAGCTTTAGCATACTCAGACTCAGGTGTGTGGATAATTTTTACTTTATCTTCATCATCTACTAGATCAGCGAAGTACCAAGTTCTAAGAGACAATGCTCGTCTAGAATATGGTGTGTTGCTATAAACAACGTCTTCGTGTCGTCCTACTTTCTCCATAGGCTCTACAGAACCAATTCGATCGTAGAAAGAGATTTCTGAATTTTGCTTTTCTTTTCGTCCAATTAAAGGATATAGACGAGATTCTTTTTGTTGCGCTAAATGATAAATGTTCGCAGAGAACTGATTCACCATTGATGTAGAAATTTGATTAGACATATTGCTCTCCAAGTTAAAAAGTTATAGTTACCGTTTACGCACCGCAGATTATCCCAGCGAGGTCTGCCACAACTTTTTCTTGAAGGTTCCTTGCGGATTATCCAAAAAATCGTGTTGGTACGATATTAGGATAATCCATAAGGTTTATTGATGTCAAGCTTCTCCAGATAAAACTTTAAATAATTTATTTACTTTATCCACAGTGGAAGTATGAGCTGGATGATTTATATCATAGTAAGGCCCATTAACGTCGCCAAAGATGGAATCAACCTGTCTCTGAGCATCATCACGACTAATACCAAGATGTCCGACAACATCAGTCTGGAAGTTGTCTTCCTTCAAGCTTGCGCCTATCTTGTTCATTAGCTTAATGAAGTTTACGTCAGAACCTAAGCCTGAATCATCCATGTATTTTTTGAAGTTATCGTCCCCAAACATGTTGATAACACGTTTAGCTTGATGCATTTTCAATGGGTAATCATTACCCCACTCTTCCTGAAGACCTGCTAATTCTTGTTTAAGAATCTCGTCAGCTTGCTCAGCTTGAGCTTTATTTCTATCTGCTAAAGTCTGTTCAACAAATTTCAAAGCTTGCGTTGCTTGTTTAGGCAATAGATTATTTTCATAAGCTATCTTCTTAAACTGCTCTACAGCTTCTTTTCCCAATACAGATTCTTCTGGATTGATGTCTAATGCATAAGATTCTTCCGCAGGTAATCCGATCTTAGAATAAAAATTCTTCCAATCTTGATCAGTAGATTTCTCATTAGGAATAACTACTTTCTCTTTTCCAATCAATCTTTGCGCATGCACATAAGATTTCGCCAATGAAGGTAAATCCTTAATAGCTTTAAAAGCAGGATCGTTTACAATGTCAGTCTCCACACCTTTAAGCCATCCTTCTTCTACAAAAGAAGCTGGTGCTGGATCACCTGCTGGAGCTGGATCACCTGCTGGTGCTGGGTCTGCTGTGTTTAAAATACTGGTGTTAGTCGCTGAAGCGTTCTCGGTCGTCATGGTTTACTCCTTGATTACCCTCCATGATCTTATCAAATTCACGAGGATCGAGGTTTAATATTTTAAGAATACGAAGGACAACACTACGTTCCCCTTCACGATAAGCTGTTTCAGTTGCATCTCCTGTGAATGTAGTATCAAAGAAATGACAACCTTTCATTAAATCACGTAATACTTTCTTGCCATCAATTGAATCAAAGAGTCTTTGATAAGCGATAGTATTATCCTTCTTCTTTAGTAGAGTGTCTAGAAATTTCATTTTTACACCTTTTACTGTATTGCAGGAGCTAGTTTGCTAGCGATCTCTGCCTGTTGCATCTGCTCCGCTTGTTGCATTTGCTGCTGCTGAGCCTCTGCTCTAGCTTTTCTCATTTTATCAACTTCCTTATCGTCCCTGATAATAGAAGCTGAAACACCAAACACATCAGCAGAATACTTCACAACCTCATCTCCGTCAATATAATCTAGAGATTCAGGCTGAGCTTGCGCTATAGGAGCTATTAACTGCATAGCCCTAGAGAAGTTACCTGCTTCCATTGTTCGCTGTGCTTTTGCAACCAATGAAGTATACTTAACAGAATACTCGCCACCAGCTAAATCTTCAGGTGGAGGAGGTATTAATCCTTTTCTTGATAGTATTCCAAACAAACGCTCAATTAGCGGTCGTAAGAACTCATGATGCATACGTCCTAGTATAGGGCCAAGCGTTCTAAGTTGTTCTTCTTTACGCTGAAATACTTCTACAGTAGTCATACGATCATTATTAGGAGTAACCATTTGATCAATATAGAAAGCTTCTTTAATCTGATTACGAGTGTTCTCCATCAGTTGTTCAGATAAACCTATATTCGCACCAGTTTGTATTGGTTCAATTCTATCCTTAGAGCCAGCTCTGTATGTATTAATTCCCTTAGGTTTGAATATAAGAGGAAGAACTACGCCATCATCAGGCATTTGTAGAGGAGGAAAAGCAGAAAGCTGAGCAGCTTCGATAGTTACTCGCTTCATACTATTTAACATCTTTATATCAGCAAGTGCCTTCATGCCCGGCCCACGACCATACATTTCACCAGAAAGTTTAGTCCATCTAGGAGTAGCATATGGATTCTCATGGAAGCCAGATTCTTTCAATAATCTTTTATTCCTTAATAGGATATGGTAAGAAGCAAAAGGTAAATTAGTAGGAACAGATTTCTTGCCAAATTCCACATTTCTCGGTTCAACTGCATGTAATATTTTCTCCTTCTTTAACATATCAGCAGCGTAATCTTTCTTCATGTCTTCATCGAAGACCTCTTCCCCAAACTGCTCTTTGATCTGATAAAGTGTTTGTTCATATTCGTAATAAACAGTATCAATTATTCCCTTGTAATTTTCAGCAATAGATGCTTCGTAAATTGGTCTAGCATGAAAACGAATGTGATCCTGATCGTCTTCTTCCATTCGTAAACAACCAGTTCCAAATCCACCAAGGTCAACATAAATCTCATGTACCTCAGTTTGAAAATTAGAGTTGTTCAACACATTAATCATTGTGTCTACAGCTCCTTGTCTCCAAGCTCTAACGTCGTCCCTGCTATCAATCTTTGGATTACCAAAAGAAACATCGAACCAAACAGAAGAGGGATTAGTAAGCATCCCATGCAAATTAGCCGCAAGCATTTCGTTAGCGTGTACCCCTGTGGCATCATACAATTTATTCTGCTTCTTTTCGCCGTCACTATACGATCCATATATTTCATCCTTCTTAGGAACAACATAATAGGAAACTTCTTTCCAATGTCCTTCCCAATTAGATTTATAGGTTGCTAATGTTTTATATTTGTTACAAATTTTTTCAGCTAATTTATCCATTACATCCCCAATAGTGAAGAAGATTTACTCATCAAACTTGTAGCAAATAGATCACCTGCTGTCTTACTATTTTTCAACATAGCAGCCCTTTGCTCTTTTAGAAACGTACGCCTTTCAAGTTCGCTTTGCGATAGAGATTCTGCTTTAGGCTTATTAGCAGTAGACATGTAACTCTCTTTCAACTTAGAAATCTCACTAGCATACAAAGGACTGTTATCATTTAGTAATGCTACTAACTGTCTATCTTGCCAAGAAGTTCCAGTTGCTCTAGCTGAGAAATTACCGTTTGAATCAAACATTCCAATAACAGAACTATTGCCATACTTATACTTCCCATCACCTAGAGATGTCCAAGATGATCCGAAACTATTATTAGATTGGTTCTTAGTACCTGCACTATATCCAGTTCTAGCGGTACTGTTTGCACGATTACTGCCACCATAATTTCCATATCCTGATCCTGGCCCCATAATTACTCCAATGCATTAAAGTATGCGTCTGCTATTCTATTTGATTTTCGTATAACTGGTCTACTTTGTCTATAGGCAACGCCAAAAGTTCTAAAAGCATCTGCACTATTACTAGTCCAATCATGTAACGGATGATCTGCATACAGTTTATTCTTACTATCCCATTTCCTCTGATAGTTCTTCAAGCAAATAATACCCCTCTCTGTCCTAACTCTATCGAACCAACAACGATTCAGTATAGTCCTAACAGCAGAAATACCATCGTTTATCCCAAGCTTAGGAGCAATCCTACACTTGATACCAAGCGAATGAAGTAACTCCTGTCTACTCTTCCCTGTCCCTAACTCTCTAGCAGCTCCATCGTGAGGTAACCAATGCTCTCCATAAGCATAATCCTTCTTATGCAACTGATTAGCATAGTAGTCTAACCCTACACCAGAAGACTCCATATGGTCTATTATATGAAACTCATTACCTATCTCTTGTATAAACCATATAGCTGTAGTATCATTAATCCCCAAATCCCAATACGTATTAACTAAAGCATGCCTCTGATAAGGCACTCTAGTAATCTGTGGAGGATCAGATTCCTCTAACTGCCTCATATACTTCCCATAATAGGAACCTGTCATAGCAGCAGAGAACGAACACTCAAACTCCTGCTCGAACTCTTCGTCACTCATCTCCATCTTAGCTTGTCTTAACTCCTCATCATCAATCACCTTAGTCTGACTCGCCTTATATACAGCAGTAAACCAATCGTCTGTATCCTCTCTCATAGACAAAGCTTGCGCTTTACTAAACATATCATAGAAATGATTCTGCCCCTTAGGAGTACCTATGAATATAGCCCATCCCTTTCTATCAGCTAATAAAGGTCGAACAATCTCCCCCCATACATTAGTCGCACACTGAGCATACTCATCCAGAATACAACCATCCAAGTATAATCCTCGGATAGAATCTGGATTCTCACTACCAAGTAGCATGAACTTAATCTCATCACCCTTATCTTTTCTAGGAATAGTGATAGTTAATTTCTGTTGATTCGATTTAAAACCCGGAACTTTCCTAAGATAGTCCTGCAAGTACGTCCAAACAACACGCTCAGCTTGCGAGAACGTCGGTGCTATATACGCATATTGAGGATTATGCAAGGGATTTCTAAACGCTCTGTCAATCATTTCCATAATAGCAAAAATTGTCTTGCCAAATCGTCTATGACATACTAGGACATTGAACCTCTTTAGGGATTGATGCAATACCTGTTGGAAAAATCTAGGTCTATATCCTAAATCTAATAACACTATTTACCTCTCTTAGGGTATTTTTTACTTTTATTTTCCTGCTTATTAATTTCTTCTGCTAACATCTGTTTATAGATCATATCATAAGCTTTATCTTTACCGTACTCTTCCACCAAGATTTTAGGTACTGTTTCTTCTTTTAATTTTTGTTTGACTCTACGATATTCGTTAGCAATGGGGTCATTCTTTTTTTAATATCTAACTTCACTTCTTTTAAAATAACTAGAATCTGCCGCTTCTTTTAACGGAATCTCACTAGGAGAAGGTGTATATAAATTGATTCGTTTAATACGCTCATGCGCAGACTCAAGCTGACCACTCTGTCTTAAATAATCCCAATTGTTAATAGGATCACTCGCAGGCTCACGTCCAGAACCCATTTCATTCCTATCCAAGTCCAATAGAAATGCAGGATCACCGCCCTCCTGAAACTGCCCAATAGGAGAATCTGAGCGTTGCTGCAAGTATAAATCTTTTTCATTCATAGGATCAGCCTTTTCCCCATACTGTGAGAAATCATTTGCCTTCATTCCATCTACGTTATCATCCCCCTCGCCAAGCTTAGAAGGATATAAAGCTAACGCTGCTGCACCTGCCACACGCGATAAGCCTGCGACTGTAGCTGCGCCTCCTGATTTTATACTTCCAGTTTTATTAAACTCTCTTTTCATTTTCAAGGCTTCTTTTCTTATAGCATCAGACTTATCTAACTCAGAGGCGTATTTTGCTTTTTTTACAGCATCCAATCTTTTTTCATATATCTCATATTGCCTAAGAGCTTCGTTATTATCAGTCTTCCGTAGATTCGCAAGTTGATCCAAAAATTTATCCCATGCATCTTTAGCCATCACTCACCTCTTGATCGTTCACAGTAACAGTCACAGGTTCATCTCTAACGATACCAGTGTAAATGGAAATCTGTAAAGCTGAATCACCACCATCTCTCTCTTTCTGATTCCCGTAGTCCTTCGGCGCAAGCTTCTCAGCAGCATACCGCCAAGCATCCACCTTCGTCTTCACAGCTCGCATCTCAGCCTCACTGTACTCATCACTATTCTCCGCAAGATCAATATACTTCTCAAACAACAAATCAGCTCTATCCTCTCTAGCTTCCTTTACCAACTTAGCAAAGACCTCAAAATTCCTCTTCCAGTAATAGAGAATCTGCAACGATGGCATGTTAGGCATCCTAGAAATCTTAGGAAAACTATTTCCCTCTCGTACCAAAGAAGCTATAGCTTGCGCTTTCTCCTCAGTGAATCCTTTCGCCATGTCCTCTTTTAACGCAGAGTCAGCAGACGTGGATACCAGATCGCCAGTGAAGGGATTCCAAACCTCATACTGATTAGTTTTTTGGTTGTACAAAGTGATTGTCTTAATTTCTTTGGCAGGTAAGTTTTGTTCCATTTGAATAGAATAGATTATAAATTGTCAAGATGCAAATAATAAAAAACGGAGGATAGCAAGGCAAGTAACTATCCTCCATCAGGAGGTATCTGATGGTAAAACCAGACCCGTTGATATTTTACCAGAGAGGTAAGCTTTGCGTCAACTATAAGAAATCTTAATTTTACTTTTCTCAAAATCTGAAAAATTCGTGAACGCGATAGCATAATAAATCTTCGCGAAGCTTTGGGGGTAAAGGGGCTATGTTATTGTCTATAGCATTTGTTCGTTCGTGCGTGCGAGCGTGCGTGTGTGCGCGAGCGTGCGAGCGTGCGAGCGTGCGTGTGTGCGCGAGCGTGCGTGTGTGCGTGTGTGCGCGAGCGTGCGTGTGTGCGCGAGGGCACACAACCTAGTCAATTTGAC
>Ga0099850_1000836_pt1 | contig 14359 bp, 22 predicted proteins | sample CB_VirMetaG_5_FD_79182 | JGI IMG/M metagenome (GOLD analysis project Ga0099850, IMG submission 79182) | Freshwater to marine saline gradient viral communities from Chesapeake Bay - CB_1508_1D Viral MetaG | ecosystem: Environmental > Aquatic > Marine > Coastal | place: USA: Chesapeake Bay... | reverse complement strand
TTAGTGAAACTGGATGGGGAGTTATTGATACAGACATTAAAAGAAGTAATTCTAAATCTAAGATAGCAATTTGTCCAATGACTAAAAGTAATGGAAAACCTACTCCACATCCCAACTGTGATGGGGTGGGGTATAGATTTAATGGACCTTCTGGTGAGATAAGTTGGGCTGAACTATTAAATTGTCTTAAGAGCAGTAAAGCTTTCGATAGTTACGAGTTCTCTCCATGTTCACTAGGATTAGGAGATTACCATATAGGTATACAGCCTAATATGTTAGAATTGTACAAACAGGCCATGAGGATGGATTACGCTATTACTACAGATGGAGGTTATCATCACTTATTTAATTTGTGCGGAACACCAATTACTTTGTTTACGGGAACCAAGGTTACTAAACCTGAATTTATGGCATTAGGTAATGCTTATATTCCTAATGTTCATTTAGAGTGTCGTAAAACCTGTTCTTCTTTTTATAGTGAAGTTTTTGGAGTTGAAGACAAATCAGTAACTTGTAATCTGGAGTGCGAAAATCTAAGTCCATTTTTATTAGCTGAGAAATGTAAGGAGAATATAGATGAGATTTTTAGTAACAGGAGCTAATGGCTTTATTGGAAGTGCTTTAGTAAACCACTTATCTTCACTAAATCATCAGGTAACAGGATTTGTAAGAGGCGAAGAATTAAGCTATCTCATAGAATCAGAATTTGATGTAGTTATAAATTGCGCTGCTTCAATTCATAATGAAGATTTAGATCAAATGTATAAAGACAATGTTTTACTTACATATGATCTATTAACGAAGCTAAAGTACAATCATTTTATTCAAATCGGTTCCTCATCGGAGTACGGTAGTACCGAGGAGATGATGAGCATTGAGAACCCCCTAGATCCAGCTACACCTTATGAAGCTACTAAAGCAGCAGCTACAATGTTAGCTTTGGGGATATCAAAGAGTTTAGGTAGAAAAGTGTCTATAGTTAGGCCATTTTCTATTTATGGCCCTGGTATGCCAGAGAGATCTTTTTTAAAAACTTTAACTAAAGCTTTATTATACGACGAGGCTTATACCATTTACTCTGGGGCGCATGATTGGGTGTATATTGATGATTTTATTGAGGGGTTAACTAAGGTGGCGGAAGATAAAAAAGAAGGGATTTTTAATTTATGCAGCGGAAAGTCTATCTCTAATAATGAGGTAGCGAAAATCCTTTCAAATTCCATGAGGACTTCAGCAGATAAGTTGGAGATAGTTAACAAAAAATATAGAACATACGATAAAAATTGCTGGTACGGCAACAGCCAACAGACACAACAACTCCTTGGATGGAAAATAAAAACAAGCTTACTTACAGGACTTACAAAATGTCTAAAAAATTGGATATAAATAAACTAGCAGTACGAATATTAGATATAAGTTATAAGCACAACCTGTCTCACATAAGTAGTTGCCTTTCCTGCTTGCCCTTACTTGTAGAAATTTTTGAAAAGAAAAAAAGAGATGATATCTTTATTCTTTCCAATGGTCATTCAGGTCTAGCTTATTATGTTGTGCTTGAGGCATTGTATGATGATGTAGATGCTGAAGATCTTTTTATTAAGTGTGGAATCCACCCAGAGCGACATGCCCACCCCAGGATCAACTTTTCAACAGGAAGTTTGGGAATGGGTATCGGTGCCGCTGTAGGATTTGCATTAGCTGATCGAGAGAGGAAGGTATATTGTATAGTATCCGATGGTGAAGCAGCAGAAGGTTCGGTTTATGAATCCCTCAACTTTGCTTCCGAACAAAAGTTAACTAATCTAAAAGTTTTAGTTAATTGGAATGGCTACTCAGCGTTAAACCCAGCACAAGAAATTATTAGAAAATTACTAAGCGGCTACCCTTCTGAGTTACTATCTATCAGATACACAGACCAACAATTAAAAAAATTGGGCTTAGAAGATTATCAAAATCTAAGCGGACATTATCGAACACTAACAGAAGAGGAATATACGAATGCGAAGAAGATTCTCAAAAGTTCTTGAAGCCTTGATGGAGCAAGATCCTGACATTCATTTGGTTACAGCGGATCTAGGATATGGCATGTTTGATTCTATCAAAAAAAAATACCCTACTAGATTTCATAATGTTGGCGCGGCAGAACAATTAATGATGCTTACTGCTGTGGGATTATCCTTATCAGGAAAAAGACCAATCACTTATACCATCTCTCCTTTTTATTGGCGCTGTGCCGAAATGCTTAGAAATTATGTCAATGAGGAACAAATCCCTATCCTTATGGTGGGATCAGGAAGAGATAAGGACTATGCTCATGATGGATTCTCCCACGATGCTACTGATGTTAATAAACTATTTGAGTGTTTTGTTAATATTGTAAATAATACTCTTAAAACTGAGGATGAAGTGGAAACTCATCTAAAAAACTATAAATGGAGTCACCCTTGGTATCTAAACTTAAAAAGATAGCTTTCTGTACTCATGTCTCTGATGACTGGTTTTTTCCAGTCGGAGCGGATAAATTAGTAAGATCCTTTAAGCATTTTCATCCTGATATACCTTTTTTTGTATTTGGTACAAATGAGTTGAATCAACTTAATGCTAAGTACGGAGGGCAGCTTACATGGGATATCATGCATCCAATTGTTACTAAAGCTGTGATGGATATGGGTTATGAATTAGTAGCCCATACGGATGCTGATTCTATTGTAACTGGAGAGATTTGTAGATGGTTACAAGACGCTGAGGTATTCACAGTTAGAAATAATAATGATAAGGGTTGGGCTTCAAAAGATAATAATCCCCCCATCACAGTCAATGGGTGCAGTGCTGATGAATATATGAATGCTGGTTTTGTAGCCTCTTCTAGTAAAAAATTTATTGAGGAGTGGATTAATAGAAATCTTACGGAACTAAGAATAAGACACTTTCCTTATCAAGAGCAAGATATACTTAACTTAATATTACAAGAAGGCAAGTATAAAACTGTCTGTTTAGATGATAAAAATGTAGATAGACATTTTGGTATTTCTTGTTTAGATGGCAAAGAGGGATATTGGGACAACCTCAAAAATTTGTATATGAAACAGGTGGGAGAAGAGACACACTTAATCTATAATAAGAAAACAATCAACCTGATTCATCAGGCGGGAGGCCATAGTCTACCAAAACTAGTTTTGGATGACTTATTTAGCCCAAGGGTATCTGAGTATTTGAAGAAAATTACATCAGGCCCAATCTCCTTTGAAAAACCAATTATATTATGAAACTAAAACAAATAATTATTTCTATCATTAAAGATGAAGTATACATGAGTGGTGACGAACAATGAAAACTGTAGAATTTAATGGCAAGCATTATCCTTTTTTACAGACGGTAGGTAATGCTTCTCAATTTTCTATTCCTTTCGCTAAACACTATTGTCATGGGCGAGGAGTTGATATTGGATTTTGTAAGGAGGAGTGGAAATTTCCTAAAGCAATTGGAGCAGATTTGGAAGACAAAACTAATGAGTATCATGCTCGAAATCTTCCTAAGAATTTAGACTATATCTACTCTTCTCATTGTCTGGAACACATTGAAGATTGGGTTTCAGCAGTAGAATACTGGATTTCTTGTTTGAAGGAAGGAGGTATTATATTTTTATATCTACCCCATCCTACACAGGAATACTGGCTTCCTTGGAATAACAGGAAACACCTTCATGTTCTGTATCCTCAAGATATTAAATTATGTTTAGAAAAGTTTGGAATAAAAAATATCATCCTATCAGATAGAGATTTAAATCATTCCTACATAATAGTTGGAGAAAAGTAAAACCAATTGAAAAAAGCCATATTTACATTCATTATGCAGGCCCTTGTCTCTATGGAGACACAAAAGAAGAAGTAATGAAAAATGATTACAAGGAGTTATACGACAATGCTAATTGAAAAAATATACAACGAACACTGTGAGACAGAATCAGACATCAATGAACACTTACCTACTCTAAAGAAGTATACTGAGGAGTGTGATTCTGTTATAGAAATGGGCGTCAGGACCGTAGTTTCTACTTGGGCCTTCCTAGCAGGGAATCCAAAGAGCCTAGTGTCTATAGATATTCAACACCCAGAAGCCTTTGGAGGATCTCTGGATAGTGTTTATGAAGCTGTTGAGGACACTGATATTGATTTTTCTTTCCGCCAAGAAAGCACTCTAACAAATGAAATTGAAGAGTGTGATTTTCTATTCATTGATACACTTCATACTTACGAGCAACTGATTCAAGAGCTAAGAAGGCATGGTAATAAAGCAAGAAAGTATCTTGCATTTCATGACACTCAAACTTTTGGAACAATTTCAGAGCACGGTGGTAGAGGTTTAAATCTAGCGATTGCGGAGTTTATGCAAGACAATCCTCACTGGGTAACGGAGAAGGTTTATACAAACAATAACGGTCTAACAATCTTAAGGAGAGAATTAGTATGACTGTGGTTGATTGTTTTACATTTTTCAATGAATTGGATTTATTAGAGATCCGTTTAAATGAGTTGGATTCCGCTGTAGATTATTTTGTAATTGTAGAAGCGGAAAGATCTCATCAGAATAAACCTAAGCCTCTCTTTTACAAGGAGTTAGCCGACACTAGGTTTAAACAGTGGAAAGATAAAATTATTAGTGTCGTAGTTCCTGCGGAAGATTTTGTAGATGATACTTGGAGAAATGAAAACAATCAATTTAGAGCAATCAGAGATGGTCTGTCTCAATTTTCAGATGATGACTTAGTTATGATAGGTGCAGTTGATGAGATTCCTAAGATTGAATCAATTCCATCTACTATTCACACTCCAATGTGCTTCAACCAAAAGCTCTACTATTTTTATTTAAATACCTTATATAACCACGGAGGGTCAACGCAATGGAATGGAACGACAATTCAAAAATTGTCACAAATCCCAGAGGACTTATACGATATAATAAGATACAGAAATATATTTTTAAAGATAGCTAATGGAGGATGGCATTTTTCTTATCTTGGTGATGCAAAAAATGCAATTGAAAAGATAAGAAACTTCGCACACGACGAGTTTAACCACTTAACAGAACAAGACTTAGAAAGCTTCATTACTAATCTCAGCGATCCCGTAGGAAGGAGAGGTTTTTCTAGTGTGAACAAAATTGAGGAGATTGATTGTTTACCTAAGTATGTTCAAGATAATCTAGAAAAGTTTAGGAAATATCTAAAATGAAAGTAGTCCTACTAGGAAAAGGTGAATTAGCAATAAAAGCAGCGGAATGGTTTAAAAACAACCATCAGCTTGTTAGCATAGTCCCAGATCTTCCTGAGCCAACCTGGACGGATTCTTTAAGTAAGTGGGCTAAAGAAAACAATATCCCAATCGTTGAGTCTGGTAAGTATGAGGATCTTAGTGGAGTTAATTTTGATTTGTGTATGTCTATATTCTATGGAAGAATTATAAAAAAATCTTTCATAGATAGTTGTAAATCAATTATAAACTTACACAACGCGCCTCTCCCCAAGTATAGAGGCGTTAGGCCGATCAACTGGGCTTTAAAAAATAAAGAAACTGAGCACGGAGTCACCATCCATAAGATAGCTGAAGGGATTGATAATGGAGATATTCTAGGAAAAATAACTTTCCCAATTTACCCAGAGATTGAAGAGGTAGAAGATGTGTATAAGAAATCGTTGGAGTATGGATGGTTATTATTTAAAGATGTGATGACTAAGTATGATTTTTGTCTTGAAAATGCAAAAACTCAAGATAATGATTACAGTTATTATTCAAATAAAGACATAGGCCGTCTAGGAGACAGGTCGGATTTTAGAAGATGAATATAGGAATTATAGGACTGGGTTACTGGGGAAAGATAACACTAAAAACCTTGGTGCAACTAGGTTATCAAAATATTACTGTCTGTGAGACTTCTCCTGTTGATTGGTCTTTTTTAGGATCTAAGTATAAAGTTATAGATAATTATAAAAATTTAGACTGCGATAAAGTGTTTGTTCTGACCCCCGCTAATACACATTTTGAAATATGTAACTATTTTCTAAATAAAGGAATAGATGTCTTTTGTGAAAAACCTTTAACTTTATCCACGCACACTTGTAGGCAATTATACGAAGTAGCAGAGAAAAACTGCTGTCAATTATTTGTGGACTGGTTATTCACATTTAATTCGTCAGTTCACAAAATAAAATCTCTGATAGAGCGGTGGGGGAAACCTAGAAGTATAATATGTAACAGAATGAATTGGGGTCCAGAAAGATATGATGTTAATGCAAGGTGGGATCTAGCATCTCATGATGTTTCCATACTTTCGTATTTGTTAGACGATAAACCTCTTGATGTGAGGTGGTTTGATTTTAAAAGAGATATCAAGTCTAATCAGAACGATAGTGCCGTCGGTATCATAACCTATGAGGGAACAGTGGCGCAGATAAACGTCAGTTGGAAGCATGGCACTAAAAATAGGTTATACACCATGGAGTTTGAAGATAGAATTTTATATTGGGATGATTCCACTTGTTCTATTACCTGCTCAGGAGAAAATTACAGTGAAGCATCAGAGCCTCCATTACATGTTTCTATAAAATCTTTTATGAATGGTTATAGTAACAAAGACATTACAATGATTATTACGGAGATATTGCAACATGAAAGTTAAGTTTAATGATTTAAACTCTCAATGGAGTCTTGTTAAAGAAGATTGCATGAGAGATTTTGATGATTTATTTTCTAAATCAAATTTTATATTGGGGGATTATGTTAAGAAATTTGAAGAAAGCTTTGCATCATTTATAGGTTGTAAGTATGCTGTAGGTGTGTCAAACGGAACGGATGCTTTAAAGTTGTCAGCACAGGCATTACAACTAAGAGGAAAGTCTTTGTTCCTCATACCTGCCAATACTTATGTTGCAACCTTAATGGGTATAGAGCAGGCGTATCCTAATGCAGATTATAAGTTAATAGATTGCGATGAATATCATCAAATGGATATGGACTTATTAGCAAATCATCTAGCTGAGGAGCATAAGCATTACGATAATATCGTCATAGTCCCAGTTCATTTGTATGGGTATACGGTGAATATGGAGAAGGTTATGAGTTTCGCTTCTGAATACTCCTGCACGGTTCTAGAGGATTGCTCACAGGCTCATGGAGCCACTTGGAATGGTGAGAAGGTGGGTTCTTACGGAAGGGTCTCAGCGTTCTCATTGTATCCAGGAAAAAACTTAGGTGCGGCGGGAGATGCGGGAATCGTAACAACAAATGATGAAGAGATTTATAATCTTTTGCTTAAGCTAAGAAACATTGGTTCTTCTCAAAAATATATCCATGAAATTAAAGGTGGTAATCATAGGCTTGATACTTTACAAGCAATCATACTAAATCATAAGCTTCCTTTTTTAGATTCATGGAATGAATCTAGAAGACGGGTTGTATTTAAATATGAAAGTTTTATAAAAAATTCTTCAGTGAATCTTCCGAAAACCCCACCTCATTGTTGTCCTGTTCACCATGTTTATCCTGTATTAGTTAAGAATCGAGACAAATTCCTGCATCACTTAAATAACAATAATATTGAGACATCTATACATTATCCTATCATTATAAGTGAAATGCCGATGTATCGTGACCTCTCTTACGGTTCGGATGCCAAGGCTTACGCTTTCAGCAAGCAAATGGTTAGTCTTCCTATACATCCTTTTTTGTTTGATGAGGAAATAAATTATATCTGTTCTGTAATAAACGAGTATAAATCATGAGTTATTCAATAGTAACAATTGGGTATAAAAGCCTACAGAATATTAAACACTGTGTGAATGAGGCATATCAATCGACCTTACCACCAGACGAGTTCATATTATTGATAAATCCGTATGATGAACAAACAGCTAAAGATATTTTGAATTATGCGATATCTGAGACAAGAATAACTAGGTATGCCTACATGTCGCAAAATGTAGGCGTAGCTACAGCATGGAATTTAGGTATGGCTATGTCAACCTCTGACTACATCGTAGTGTTAAATGATGATTGTCGAGTAGATACTGTAACATATGAGAAGATGATCAAAGAGTTCTCGGACCCAGAAGTAGGGATTGTGGGCGTCCTGGCAGGAGGAAACCCAAAAGACATTAAAATGATTGCTCAAGGATTCCTTCTCGCTTTCAGTAAAAAGCTATTCCTAGATATAGGAGGTTATCATGAGATGGCTTCCCCTCTTGCTGATGAGGTTGAGTATAGTTTAAGGGCTTGGGCCAATGGTTATAAAACAGTTATAGCAAACGGATGCTCTTGGCATCATATTCATGATATATCAAATAACCCACAAACAACTATAAATTATTTAGGATCTCCATGGACACCAGTAAAGGATCAACCAGAAACTATAAAAAAGATTAAACAGTTAGTATGTAAGTATAATAAAGTAATAAACTCCAATTAGCTATATAAATCATGAATTTTGAGTAATATGAAGAAAACTCTTGAATGGATCTCAGAACAGATGGGTGTGAGCTATAATAAAGCATGAACTTCAAAGACTATAAATAAAATAACCTAGAAAAAGAAAGAACCTACCTAAATAAAATAGGTAGGTTTTTTCATGAAATACATAGCAAACATTCTTATTTTATTAGTTTTGGGTTGCGCTTCTTTGGAGCCCGATTACGTCGAGTTAGGGGGAGGAGCTAGTCAGGGTGGAATAAATAACTCTCGAAACGGATACTACGACACGAATACAGAGTGGTTAGGAGTGACGCTTGGGTGGAACCTAGGAACTCAAGCGAGAGCTATGGAGAACCTAGCAGACCTAGACGTATCCAAGTCTGGGGAGCTTACGCTGAGAGATAATACTGCTAGAGAGTCCAGCATTATCATCAACAATAAAAAGGATGAGGAGAAAGATGCTATCCCTGATCAACTCGCCCCAACAAAAACCAAAGAAGAGTCTTACGCCTTTTTACTCTGGGCTGGAGGCATCTTGGTTCTAGCAGGAGCAGCAGCACTATTAGGTAAGGCAGGAATTAAACTTCCATTTTTTGCACAAAAGACCAAAGAATAACCTACCATCGCCTATAATAGAGCATGAAAGAATCTTGCTCTGGAAAATGTATGGATGCTTACTACGGTCTGTCCTTTGATGAATATCAAGAAGAGGCCAGTAAGACTGCTATTTACCCCAACAAAGGTGATAACCTTTACTACCCCGCTCTTGGTCTTGCTGGAGAGGCAGGAGAGGTCTGCGAAAAAGTCAAAAAGATTATGCGCGACGATGGGGGAGAACTTTCTATTGAAAAAGCAGGGGAACTTGTAAAAGAGATCGGTGATGTACTTTGGTATGTTGCTGCTCTTTGCGAGGAACTAGATATTTCTATGGAAGCTGCTGCTTCTATCAACCTCGCAAAACTAAAAGCACGCCAAGAAAGGGGAACGCTTCAAGGATCAGGAGATAACCGATAATGCCTATTTATAACTATCAATGTTCAACTTGCGAAACTATTTGGGAAACTATGGCGACGATGACAGAGGATAAAGAAGATCCTCCTACGCATTGTCCCAAGTGTGACCCAGAAGAAATGGAGAAAGGAACTCTCTATAAGTATTTTGGAAACATCAGACCCGCATTCAACTTGAAGGGAAGCGGATGGTTTAAGCCAGGATGGAACTAATTATTATTGCACTTTGTTTAGGTGCTTTGGCACTAATAGAACTTTACGAATATCTAGAAGAACACAAATGAATGATGTAGCCCCGCCGATGAGGGCTGCTATGCTTGAAGCCAAAAAGTCAAAGCAACGCTTCAAGCTGGGAGCAGCCATTGCCAAAGGCAAAAAAGTTCTGAGTAAAGCCCACAACCAAATGAAAACACATCCTGAGTTTGGTTCTGGAACTTACAACAACCTTCACGCCGAAGGTTACGCTATCTACAAAGCAATTCGACAGGGCATCGACATTTCTGGTTGTACCATTTATGTCTACCGAAGGCACAATACCTTGGCAAAACCTTGTGAATGCTGTATGAATCTGATCCAAAAATACGGAATAGCAGACGTAGTTTATAGTGGTTAGTCTATAATAAAGTATGAATCAAGAAGTGCTTTCGCGTCTAAAAAACGCAGGTTTGCTATCAGAGCAACCAATGGATTTGGGTTTTGTTTCTACAGGGATGTATGCCCTGAACAAAGTTATTTCTGGGGATTATACCAAAGGCATTCCTATTGGTATGATAACTCAGTTTCACGGTGAGGCAAGTACAGCAAAGACAGTTTTTGCTACTCATATTCTCAAAGACGCGCAGGAAAAAGGTTTTTACACCATGCTCGTTGATAGTGAAAATGCCTACAACCCTGAGTTCGCAAAGTCTCTAGGTATTGATCCAGAGAAACTTATTTATGCTGCTCCTGAGACATTAGAGGACTGCTTTCAGGTTATTGAGGATACTATTCTTGCTATTCGTGAGACGGACTCGGAGACTCCCATCGTGGTAGCCTACGACAGTATCGCTGTAAGCCCTTCTAAGGCCGAGTATGAGGCCGAAGGGTACGAGGGCAACAACATGGTCGGAGCGGTCAGAGCGAAGAGCACAGGAGCCTGTCTTCGCAAAATAAACCCACTCATGAGAAAGCACAAGGTTGCTCTTATTGTCATCAACCAAATACGCAACAAGGTAGGTGTAATGTTCGGCAACCCAGAAACTGCTGCTGCTGGAGGAAAGAGTTTAGAGTATTATCTTGGCGTAAACATGAAGACTATTTCCAATAAAACATCTGACCTTCTCAAAGACGACAACAAGCAAGTAATAGGCATCAAGGGAAAGATACGCAATACCAAAAATAAGGTCTCCATTCCATTCAGAGAGTGTGAGTTTTCTCTAAAATACGATGAAGGTCTTGATCCCTACTATGGGTTGCTGGAGTTCTTCGTCGCTGAAGGTCTAGTAACTCAGTCTGGGGCTTGGTTTACCTATAAGGAGCAAAAGTTCCAAAGAAAAGCTTTCTACGAGGAGTTTGAAACTGATACCTTCAAAGACCTTCGGGAAGCTGCTGGAATAAATTAGGAGAAAAGTTTCTCTAAATACTTTGCCAGTTTGGCGAATACCTACCTATAATAAGGCATGAAAGACAACAAAACCTTCCGAGAAGACCTCGTTGAAGCCATCAATGCGGCTTTTGAAGAGGCATTCTCTCAGAAAAACGAACGGCTCGAAGATGTTGGGCCGACTTCTCATAAACCTTTGTACGAATCAATCGAAGACTACACTAAAAAGACTGGGAAACGCTTTCGCCTGACTAAAGAAGAAAAAGCAGAAGGACTTTCCCGCGAACAAGCTTTCAACAACCGCTACTACAACTAATAATAAAACTCATGGTTATCAAAAACGAAGAAATGTTGCGTAAATGCGTCCCCGCTGCTTTTGCTACTGAGCCCGAAGCTGGACGAGTCTCTGACCGATACACTTTCCTTCCTACGACGGACATTCTGGAGATCCTACAGGATGAGGGTTGGACTGCGTGGAAGGCTTTTCAGGTAAACTCTCGTACTTGGAGTCCTGATCACGGAAAACACATTATCCGTCTTCGCCACGAAGACATGGATGTCCAGAACTTTGGTGTTGGTGATAGCTTCCCTGAGATGCTTCTTATCAATGCCCACAATGGTCTTGGTGGTTATACCCTCCAAGGTGGTATTTTCCGCATGGTTTGCTCCAACGGAATGGTTATTTCCCAAGAGGACTTTGGTAAGATCAAACTTCGTCACATCGGGTTTGAGCCGAAGCAAGTTCAAGAAGCCTCCCGTGAGCTTATCATGAACTCGTCTCGTATTGCGGACAAGATCGGTAGTTGGCAAAATATGGAAATGACTCAGCGTTCTCAAGAGGATTTCTTTGCTGATGCGACTCGTCTTCGGTGGGATAACCCTTCTCAGGATCTCATTGAAGCAGTCTCAACTGCTCGACGTTCTGAGGATACTGGCAGTAATCTGTGGAGTGTTTTTAATGTTGCCCAAGAGAACATCATTCGAGGTGGCTTTGTGAACTCTAACACCCGACGACAGACTAGGGAAATTACCAACATCTCCCGAAATGTCCAACTGAATGAGAATCTTTGGAAACTTGCATCTGCCTATGCCAACAACTAACCTATATAACTGAGGAAAGCTCTCACGCTTTCCTACAATTCCTAGGGAGAGGGGTTTCCCCGTCACTCCTCTCCCACTTTTTCAATGAAGAAATATAGCTATCGAGAACCTTTACTAGTCGAAGTAGATGGGCTATACATTACAGTAGCCCAAATGCAGTTTTTCCTGAATAGCCCAGAAGGAAGAGAGCAGTTTAATTCCTGCTCTAAGGAGTTTTCTAAGTATTATCGAAATTGTTTATTGTATAACATGATCTTCGATATGATGGAAGAAGACCCTGAATGCGCCCAGATGTATTGGGACCATAGAACACAGACAGTAGCCTTGTCTTTTAAGACTGGAGGTGAAGTGTTTAATGCTACGACTGAGGTAGCAAAATCCTTTCAATCTTTGGAAGGGGACTCAGAGGACTATATCTAATGGGAAGAACATATAAAGACCTAGAAGATAATTCAAAGAATTCGTATAAGAAATCAAGAAAAAATAAGGGACGTAAAGTGTGTAAGGATGCCACTCTACGCACCTATAATAGAGGGACTACCCCATCCTCTGATTACGAAGACTACTATGAATATGAAGATGATGATCTAGAATTTGAAAAATTTAGGAGTAAGAAATGAGTTTTGATGAAGAACTGCTTCCCTGGCAGCCATTTGGGTTTACTATGACCCATGCTGATTGGGATGCAATGGTTGATTGGTATGTCGGAACTTTCGAGGAACGACAAGAATACAATGAGGAAATAAAAACATATGGTCTCGAATTATATACCCAAGAACTCGCTACTTGGACCGACTAGGGTTCAAAGGATAGCGAAGAAGCTGATTGAGGAAGCAACCGATGATCGAAAACTAGCACTTGACGCTTATCGGTTTTTTCGTCAAATGGTGGATGAAAATCCAAATGATAGTGTGGCAAAAAATTGTATGGTATCCTTGCTTAAAGTAGCACAGGATTCCAAAAACAATGTAATTAAGATTCTTAACCTTGTTGTTAAGATGGAAGAAAGTACGGAAGATACAAAAACAAAGGCATCAAAAGGTACAGAGAACTCTGTATTTAATGAACTAGATAGTTTGCTAAATGACTAAGAAAACATATAGGGCTGTTTGCCCAGAAATCGAAAAGGTTCTTCTTGTTAAAGGTTTTTCCTTGGATGATGAGAAGCGTTTGTATGATTCAATAAAAGATAAAATTCTTCAAGCCGAGGAAAATATAGACGTTTTCGATTATAAAAAGTTTATTATACAAAAATTCTTAGTCAATGCCAAGGACTTCCTTAAAAGCCTTCCGAAAGATGAGGAGGAGAGTTCTGCTATCATCAACATCGTCTACGAGTCTATCGTTCGTATCTATCCTCCCTACTCTTTAGAGTTTATCTGCCAGGATATTAACACTGATATCTTTTTCAAGGATATTAAAGGAAAGCTTGGTGGGAAGAAACTAGCAGAAAAACTCAAGAACTTAAACTCTCTTACAGACATTAACAACTCGGAAAACACCATTATGGTTTCTTCTTTAGAAGATATTAAGCGTATAGAGAGTTATTTCAAAGAGAACATCATTGGGCAAAAAGATGCTATTGCTGCTGTCGTTAAGGCTATGAAGCTTATGGCGTCTGGGCTATCAAAGCATTGTTCATTCCTTTTTGTTGGACCTACTGGTGTTGGTAAGACTCAACTTGCAAAACTTCTTGGGGGGAGTTTTAGTGGGAACTTCTTTAAGGTTAACTGTGCTGAGTATGCGAGTGCCCATGAATATGCAAAACTAATTGGAAGTCCTCCAGGGTATATTGGACACTCCGAGAAAAGTCTTCTAGCAGAAAAGGCTGAGGAGTCTAACCAATGGGTATTCCTTTTTGACGAAATAGAAAAGGCACACCACAAACTTTACGACTTCCTTCTAAGTCTGCTAGATGATGGAACTTGTACTGATAACCTTGGAAAGACTTTGGACTTTAGCGAGTCTATTTTCATCTTCACATCTAACCAAGGTATGAAGGATATTAAAAGAAGTTCTGTAGGGTTTGATCGAATCGAGCAAAGCAAGAAAGACCCTATTAACCATGAGGTTATCACAACCTCTATCAAGAACCACTTTAGCCCAGAGTTCTTAAACAGAATAGATGATATTGTTTTGTTTAAGTCTCTAACCAAGACTGAAGTTAAGGAGATTGCCAAGCTACAACTTGAAGACCTTCCCAT